>Ga0080064_1000626_pt1 | contig 87615 bp, 84 predicted proteins | sample Subgrocontami54m_FD_69260 | JGI IMG/M metagenome (GOLD analysis project Ga0080064, IMG submission 69260) | Subsurface groundwater microbial communities from S. Glens Falls, New York, USA - GMW46 contaminated, 5.4 m (SPADES assembly) (version 2) ... | reverse complement strand
GGCTGGGAGGTCCCCCGGATTCTCCAGGCCGCCGAGCAGGACGGCTACCGCCTGACCAAGGCGTTCGTCACCCACCACCACTTCGACCACGTGATGGGGCTGGAGCCGCTGCTCAAGGCCATCGACATGCCGGTCTACGTGCACCGGGACGATGCGCCCCTGCTCGAGGTGGCGCGCTCAAGCCTCAAGCCGGTCGCCGGCGGCGAGACGATCCGGGTGGGGCAGGTGCCCGTGGCGCTGATCCATACGCCGGGCCACACCGAAGGCTCGCAATGCCTCCTCGTGAATGGGCGCTTGCTGTCAGGCGACACGCTGTTCATCCGCGCCTGCGGCCGCTGCGACCTGCCGGGCGGCGATCCGAGAAAGCTGTACGAGAGCTTTGCCAAGCAGCTCAAGGTGCTCGATGATGAGACGATCGTGTGCCCCGGCCACAACTACGCCGACGTGCCCACCTCGTCCGTCGCGCAGGAGAAGCGCACCAACCCCTTCTTCGCCGCGCCCACCCTACAGGACTTCCTGCGTCTTGTCGGGTATGCCTAGCCGGTTGCCCGCATGCGGATCCTGGTGTTCGGGGCGGGTGCTGTCGGCAGCGTGCTCGGCGGGTTTCTCGCGAAGGCCGGGCATGAGGTCACTCTCCTCGGCCGTCCCTGGCACCTCGATGTCATCCGGAAGAACGGGTTGGCGATCAGCGGCTTGTGGGGCGACCAGCTCATCCGCAGCCTGAACACCGCGACCCGCCTTGAGGAGCTCAACGCCGCCCCGCCCTTTGACTGGGTGCTGTTCTGCGTCAAGGCGCATCAGACCGAGGAGGCGGCTCGAATGGTCAAGCAGGTGATGCGGGATCCGACCCTGCTGTGCGCGTTCCAGAACGGCCTGGGCAACTATGAAGCGCTCACGCAGCATCTGGATCCGTCGCGCGTGGCGCTGGGGCGCGTCATCTTCGGCGCGGAGATCGAGCCCGGCCGCGTGGCCGTGACCGTCTCCGCCGATGAGGTGCTCATCGGCGCGCCCGATCCGCGGGTGCCGCGCGATGCGATCGCAGCACTTGCGGCCGCGCTGAAATCGAGCGGCGTGCCGTCGCGGCCCACCGAGTCCATCGTGCCGGCGCTGTGGGGCAAAGCGCTCTACAACTGCGCGCTCAACGGCCTCTCGACCTTGCTCGAAGTGCCGTACGGCCGGTTGGTGGAGCAGGCGGTCACGCGGCGGATGATGGAGCGCATCATCGAGGAAGCGTACCGGGTCGCGGCCGCGCAGCCCATCGCGCTGAAGCCGCCGACCGCCGTGGAGTACCTTGAGCTGCTGTTCACGCGGCTGATCCCCAGCACGGCCGCCCACCACTCGTCGATGCTGCAGGATCTGCGCCGCGGCCGGTCGACTGAGATCGACGCCATGAACGGCGCCATCGTCCGCCTGGGCGCGCGCGCCGGCATTCCCGCGCCGATGAACGCCCTGGTGACCCGCCTCGTCCACGCCCGGGAGCGCTTCGTTGACACCTCCAGGGCCCTTTGTTAGACTGGCGACGTCCGCATGCCCACCGCGTCCCGCCGAGGATTGGTCATCGTCTACACCGGAAACGGCAAAGGCAAGACGACCGCTTCCTTGGGATTGGCATTACGGGCGCTGGGGCAGGGATGGCGCGTGCTCGTGATCCAGTTCTTCAAGGGCGATTGGCCGGTGGTGTTCGGCGAGCTGGAGATGGGCAAGCGGCTTGCCCCGCAACTCGAGGTGCTGCAGCTCGGCAAGGGGTTCGTCAGCTACATGGGCGACAAGAAGCCCTTTGACGAGCACGTGGCGGCGGCCAAGGACGCGATGCGCGTGGCGCGCGAGAAGATCGCCTCCGGCTCGTACGACCTGATCATTCTGGATGAAATCATCTATGCCATCGACTATGCGGGCGTGCAGCTCGTGACGCTCGACGAGGTGCTGGGGCTGATCGAGGCGAAGCCCTCGTCGCTGCACCTGGTGCTGACCGGTCGCAATGCGCCGCAGGCGCTGATCGACCGGGCCGATTTGGTGACCGAGATGACAGAGATCAAACATCCGTGGCAGCAACACATCCCCGCGCAGGCGGGCATCGACTACTGATGGCGACCGACCTCCGACGACACAGCCGCGTGCTCCTGGACGGCATCGGACGCGCGCCCTCGCGCGCGATGCTCAAGGCGGTCGGGCTCACCGACGAGGATCTGCAGCGGCCGCTCATCGCCATCGCCAACACCTGGACCGAGGTGATGCCGTGCAACTTTCACCTGCGGCGGCTGGCGGAGCGGGTGAAGGCCGGCGTGCGGGCGGCGGGCGGCACGCCCATCGAGTTCAACACCATCGCGGTCTCCGACGGCGTGTCGATGGGCACCGAGGGCATGAAGGCCTCGCTCATCAGCCGCGAGGTCATCGCCGATTCGATCGAGCTGGTGGTCCGCGGCCATCTCTTCGACGGGGTGGTCGCCCTCTCCGGATGCGACAAAACGATTCCCGGCACGGTGATGGCGCTGCTGCGGCTCGACCTGCCCTCGCTGATGCTCTACGGGGGCTCGATCGACGCCGGCACCTTCCGCGGGCGCGACGTGACCATCCAGGACGTGTTCGAGGCGGTCGGCTCCTGCGCCGCCGGAAAGATCACCGAGCGCGACCTGCACGAGCTAGAGGACCGCGCCTGCCCGGGGCCCGGCGCCTGCGGCGGACAGTTCACCGCCAACACCATGGCGATGGCGATCGAGGTGCTGGGGATGTCGCCGATGGGCAGCGCGAGCGTGCCGGCGATGGATGCCAAGAAAGACGGCGTGGCCTTCGACGCCGGAAAGCTCGTGATGGAGCTGCTGCGCCGGGATCTCCGCCCGCGCCGGATCGTGACCCGCCGCGCGCTTGAGAATGCGATCGCGTCGGTGGCGGCCACCGGCGGCTCGACCAACAGCGTGCTGCACCTGCTCGCCATTGCGCGCGAGGCCGGGGTGCCGCTGGCCATCGATGAGTTCGACCGCATCAGCCGGCGCACGCCGCTCCTCGCCGATCTGAAACCGTGGGGCCGGTTTGTGGCCACCGACCTGTACCGCGCCGGCGGCGTGGCGCTCGTCGCCAAACGGCTGCTCGAAGCCAAGCGGCTGCACGCCGAGGCGCTGACCGTGACCGGCCGGACGATCGGCGAAGAAGCGTCGGACGCGGTGGAAGCGAGGGGACAAGAAGTGGTGCGGCCTGCCGGCCGGCCATTAAAGCCCACCGGCGGCCTGGTCATTCTCCATGGCAATCTGGCTCCGGAAGGGTGCGTCGTGAAGATCACGGGGCATGAGCCGCTGACGCTTGAGGGGCCGGCCCGCGTCTTTGACCGCGAAGAGGATGCCTTCGAGGCGGTGCAGCGCCGTCGGGTCAAGCCCGGCGACGTGGTGGTCGTGCGCTACGAGGGTCCGAAGGGCGGTCCAGGCATGCGGGAGATGCTGGGCGTGACCGCAGCCATCGTGGGTCAGGGGCTCGGCGAATCGGTGGCGCTGTTGACCGACGGCCGCTTCTCCGGCGCGACGCGCGGCCTCATGGCCGGCCACGTCGCGCCCGAGGCGGCGACGGGCGGTCCGATCGCGCTGCTGCGAAACGGGGATCGGATCCGGTTCGACGTGGAAGGACGCCGGCTGGACGTGCGGGTGCCGGCGGCCGAGCTGGCGCGCCGCCGCGCGCGATGGCGAGCACCGGCGCCGCGCTACACGCACGGCGTCATGGCGAAGTATGCGCAGTTGGTCTCCTCCGCTTCTGAGGGCGCGGTCACCGGATTTCCCGGAACGGCGGCGAAGCGGTCGAAGGTGACACAGGGCAAGGCGGTTGCGCGGGGATGGTGAAACTGGCAGACACGATAGGTTGAGGGCCTATTGCCGAAAGGCGTGGGGGTTCAACTCCCCCTCCCCGCAGTTTTTTTACACAACAAGTAGTGTGATAGCTCGGTCTTGACAACAATCTGTAGACTTGATAGTGTGAGCGTGCAATGCGCGCCGGAACAGTCCCGATTCCTCCCCACACCCTCATGGTGTCGGGGATTTTTTGTTCGCTGCATATGAGTAGGAGGGTCGCCGGGTGACACGAGGCAGTCAGCTCTTCATCGGTGTGCTGGGGATCGCGTTCGTTGGCAGCACGGCGCTGGGCATCCTGGGCTATGGGACGGCGCAGCGACGATACCGCGACGCGATGGCCGATCGGCGGAAGCTGGAGCTCCAATATGGAGAGGCGCTGGCGAGCCATGAACAGCTCACGGAGCACTTGACGCAGGAGCGGCGGCGTTCCAGCGAGCTCTCCGAAGCGCTGGCCGATATCCGGCTGCGGTTTGAGGAGTCCGTGGGGCGGCTGGCGGAAGAGATGCGCCGGGGCCGCGAGCTCCAGACGCGGTTGACGGCGATGCAGCAGCAGATGGATCAGCTGCAGGCCGAGCTCTCCTTGACGCTGCAGGAGCGGCAGGGCAACGCCAAGCCGGCCGAGAAGGCCGGACCGGTGCAGCTGGAGCGGATCGTAGTCAGCAGCGCCGAAGCGCCGTCGCTGCAGGGCCGGATCGTCTCGGTGCACAAGGAATGGAACTTCGTCGTCGTCGATCTGGGATGGAGCGCGGTGCAGATCGGCGAGACGATCTCGATTTTCCGCAACGACCAGTTGCTGGCCAAAGCGAAGGTGGAGCGCGTGCAGGAGGGGATCAGCGCGGCCACGCTTCTGCCGGAGTGGGAATCCGCCGAAGTGCGCGTCAACGATATGGTACGGGTGCTATGAGCGATCCGCGTCCGATGCGGGTGGTCGCACTCCTCTGTCTGCTGGCCGCGCCCGCGGCGGGGCGCGCGGCCGAAACCACCGATCCTGCGCCGATGAGCAAGACGCTGCTCGTGCTGAAGCTGGGCTCGGAGCAGGCGGTCAACGTCCGCACGAAGTTTCTGGAGCAGCCGCCCACCATCCTGCTGGAATTTCCCGAGCAGCGCGTGATCGGCGCCCTGCCGGAAGAGTCGGCGATCACCAAGGGGATCATCCGGGGGATCTCCGCCCGCTATGAGCGCCGCCAGGACTCGACCGGCGCGCGGGCGATCCAGGCCTTGCACATCGCGCTGGCTGCGCCCTATGCCTATCAGGTCCGCTCGGAGCCCGGCCGGATCATCATCGAGATTTTGCACCCCGCATCGGTCCAGAGCGCTTCCATGGAAGTGGGGTTGAAAGGCGGCGCGGCTCTGTTGGGCAGAGGGAGCGCGCCGGTCAGTGAACGGTTTCGCGCGATGCAGCAGGCGTTGGCCGATCGGACGCCGATCCCCTGGACTCTGGAACTCACCGATGAGTCGCCCACCGCTCCCGTGTCGCTCACCGCCAATACGGTGCCGGCTCCTGCGGCCGTTCGGCGCCCATTGTCGACAACAGAGGCTCCTGCGCGTCCTCCGGCTGCGCTCTTCTTCATCATCTGGCTGCCGGTTGCGGTCGCACTCGCGATGGCGGGAGGGGCGGGCTTGTGGGTGGTGCTCCAGCGGGGCGTCCGGGTGGCCACCGGCCGGACGCCGTCCGGCGTGGTGCTGATCGATCAGCTGGTGTGGCGCGCGTTTGAGCGGCAAGGCTATGAGCTGGTGGCCGAGCGGTTCCTGACGCAATCGCCCGGCGGCACCTTCCGCCTGATCATGAAGGATGGGATGAAATCCGCCCTGCTGTTCGCGGGGAACGGGCCGTTTTTTGAGAAGCAAACCGTCAAGCACTTCCTCCGCGCCATGGCCGATTCGAAAGCGGAACGGGGCATCCTGGTGGCGTCCGGATCGTTCACGGTGCCCGCGCAGCGCCTGGCCAAGGAGTCTCAGGTGACGCTCATCGAGCGCGAGCAGCTCATCGAGCTGTTGAGCGCGGGCGCACGCAGCGAGTACTTCACGAAGCAGCTCGAGCAGCAGCATGCGCGCCTGGAAGAGTCGAAAGAGACGCTGCGGCAGTACGCCGAGGAGCTGGACACCTTCCGGCGCCAGCGCAACGAGGCAAGCTGGCAGTTGGGCGAGGAGCGGGCCCGCTCAGCCAAGCTGGAGATCGAGATCGAGGTCCTGCAGCAGGGGCTGCGCGGCCACGAAGCCGAATTGAAACGGTGGGAGCAGGATGCCTCCGTCTTGCGCAAGCAATGGGAGGAGAGCCAGTGGTATCTCGGAGAGTCCCACTCCCGCGTGACGTATCTGGAGCAGCAGGTGACCGCGCTGCAGGAAGTGGCCGGGCGGATCGAGGAGGCGGAGCGGGCGCGCGAGAAAGCCGACTGGTATCTGGGTGAGGAGCGGTCGGCCCGCGAGTCGGTTGAGACGCAACTGGCCGAGCTGCAGCGCAGTTTCGGCGCCACGCACGCGCTCCAGGAGACGTTGCAGGCGTCGGTGGCCAAGCTCAAGCTGGAGCTGGCCGAGCTGCAGCGTCACGGCGAGCGCCGCGCCTCGCGGCGGACGGGCGTCTCGGAAGCGTTCATCGAGCTCTGGAATGGTGCTGAGCAGCCGATCTTTTCCGGCTGCCCCCGCGATGTGAGCAGCGGCGGCATCGGATTGGAGACCGAGACCGAGCTGCCTTCCGACGCGTCCATCCGGATCCGGCTGTGCCGCCCCGATCACGAGCCGGTCGAGTCGAAGGGAGCGTTGGTCTGGCAGAATTCAGCTCCCGGGGGAGGGCGGTATCACAGCGGGTGTCGTCTGGTCAGGCCTTCGTCCGAGGCCCGCGCCATTCTTGACGATTGGTTAAGCAAGAGTCTCGCGTAACTCTCACACGCCATGCAAGAGCGCCGCACAACCATTCGCATTGAGCATGCCTGCCGGGCGCAGTATTGTCCCGCCGACGATTTGCTGCCGCGGGACGGCCGTCTGCTCAATCTGAGCGAGCGGGGAGCCGGATTGCTCGTGCGCGAGCCGCGCCGGCAAGGCGAGCAGGTCACGGTCAGTTTTTCGTTCCCGGGAGATGCCGAGGCGACGACCGCGACGGGAACGGTGCGCTGGTCCGAGCCTGAGCTGGGCGGAGGGGGATGGCACCGCGCCGGGATCCAGTGGCTGCCCTTAGAAGAGATCGCGCGCAATCGCCTGCACCGTTTTCTGTATCAGCAGACGCGTCCGGCGCAGCGGCGGCCGGGCGACAAGCGCGGATGGCGGATTCCGGGCGGGCGATGGGCTGCGGCGGCAGGATGGGGCGGCATCGCCATCCTCGTCTTGGCAAGCGCGCTCCTCTTCCGTCAGATCCAGGCGCTTCAGGGCCAGAACACGCAGTTGGGCGTCGCAGTGGCTCAGCGCAACTCCGTGATCAAACAGCTCAACGACCGCACGTCCTCGCTCCAGACGCAGCTGACCACGACGCGGGGCTACCTGGCCGAAACCGCCGGCGAGGTGGCTCGATTGGACCAGCATGCCCAGGTGCTGGGGGGGCAGGTGAGCGCCCTGAGCCAGGATGTGGAGCGCTTTCAGCGGGCCTACACCAACGTGCAGGAGCAGCGCGAGGCGCTCATCCACCACGTGATCGATCTGGAGCAGGAGCGGTTGATCCTCTCCCGCCGGCTGGTCTCAAGCCAGGAAGTCTCAATGGTGGTCCAGGAAGCGGTGAACGATCGCCGCCGCGCGAAGGAATCCCAGCTGCGCCTGGAGTTGCGCCAGAAGCGGGAAGCCGCGGATCATGAGCTCAATGGGAATGAGGGCTATGTGATTCGCGACGGCCGTCCGACGATCGGCCGCTCGACCGTCTGGATCCGCGTGTACGACCCCGAAGCGACATCGTCTACGGCCCCTGCCGGCGCTCCTTGACGTAGAGGCTCCGGTCGAACTGCTTTGCGTACGCCTTGAGCTCCGCCCCCATCTTCGCGATCTGCCCCGGATGCGTCAGCACGTGATTGTCGTTTCTCACGAGCGCGATTGAGACGGAGAGGAGCGGCACTTTCACCTCCTGGCCCTTCCGGTCGGTGTGGAGGAGGTAGCCCCGCACCCGGTCTTCCTCGTCGTAGAGTTGGGCCGCCATCGCGTCAAACGCGTTGACGATCGCTTCGCACAGCGGCTCGGCCCGCTCCAGCGTGGTGATGACGAGGAAGTCATCGCCCCCGATGTGCCCCACGAAGTCCACTGCGCTCCCGTGCGCCCGCGAGGCCTGCAGCAGCACTTTCGCGGTGGCCTGGATCACCTCGTCCCCCCGCTTGAATCCGTAGTGGTCGTTGAACGCCTTGAAGCGGTCCAGGTCCACGTAGCAGACCGCCAGCGACTGTTTCTCGGCCAGCCGATGTTCGAGCTCCTGCTGAATGGTGTTGTTGCCCGGCAGCTTCGTGAGCGGGTTCGCCTCCAGGTCGCGGCTGGCACGCCGCAGCACCATCCGCACGCGCGCCAGGAGCTCTTGCGGCTCAAACGGCTTCACCAGGTAGTCGTCTGCCCCGGCGTTGATGCCGTACACCTTGTCCTGCAGCTCGCTCTTGCCGGTGAGCATCACCACGGGGATGTGCCGCAGCAGCATGTCCTGCTTCACCTGCTCGCAGACCTGCGGGCCGGTCATTCCCGGCATCATGTAGTCGAGGATGATCAGGTCCGGCGGATGCGCCCGGATGGTCCGCAGCGCCTCCTCGCCGTTGGGCGCCTCGATGACCGCGAAACCCTCCGGCTCCAGCACGGAGCGCAGGATGTCCCGGAGATCGGGATCGTCGTCCGCGATGAAGACGGTGGTCTCAGGGACCGGCGTGGCACTCATGCGGCGGGAAGGGTGACGGTGAAGGTGCTGCCCTTGCCGTGTTCGGAGGCGACGGCAATCTTGCCGTGGTGCGCTTCGACGATGCGCTTGACGAGCGCGAGCCCCAGGCCGGTGCCGCGCACCTGCTGGTTAATGGGATCGTTCGCCCGGTAGAACTCCTGGAACAGCTTCGGCACGTCGTCCGGGGGGATGCCGCACCCGGTGTCGCTGACCGTGGCGATGACCGAGCCGTTCTCGCGCTTGAGGCCCACCCGGATGACCCCGCCGTCCGGCGTGTACTTCACCGCGTTGGAGAGCAGGTTCACGAAGACCCGCTGAAGATGCTGAGGGTCGCCCACCAGCTCCTTGACCCCGTCCGTATCCACCTGATAGCGCAGGTGCTTGGCATCCATCTGCGGATGGACCAGGTCGTGCACCACCGGGAAGAACTCGCCGACCGGAATCACCTGGTGCTCCATCGTGATCCGCCCGGATTCGATGCGGGCGATGTCGAGCAGATTGGTGATCAGCTGGGTGAGCAGGTCGGCGTGCTTTTCGATCTTCGCAATCCGCTCCGCCTGCGGGGCCGACAACTTGCCGAACTGGCCGCTGTACAGCAGCGAGGCGTAACCCTTGATGGCCGCCAGCGGGGTGCGCAGCTCGTGCGAGACGGCGGAGACAAAGTCGCTCTTGGATTTGTTCAGCTGCACCAGCGCAGCATTCGCCTCGGCCAGTTCCCGCGTGCGCACTTGCACCTTGCGCTCCAGCTCGCGCTTCGATCCCCAGGTTTCTTCATACAGCGCGGAGTTCTCGACGGCGCTGGCCAGCTGGTTGGCGAGGATCGCCACCAGCTCTTCGTCCGCTTTCGGATTCGTGCCGCGTCCCCCCGTGCGGCCCAGCACGAGGCAGCCGGTGGGGCCGGAGTGCGGCAGGATGCCGGCGACCACCGCGCTCGGCATGCCCAGCAGGCGCAGCAACTCCTGCTGGGCGGGGCTGCTCGCGCGCGATTCATCCAGCAGCATGGGCAGGGGATGGGTCAGCAGCTCCTTGAGGAGCTGCTGCGATTCCAGGTGGCGCTTGATCCGGTCCGCCGCGTCGGGGTTCACCCCCACGAGCGACCGCCACTCCACCGTCTCCATCGACGCGCAGAGGCCGAGGAGGCCGGTGGAGAATCCGAAGTTCGTTACGACGGACGCGTCGAGCTTGGCGTACACCTCGTCCGGCTGCAGGCTCACCTGCAGCTGCCGGCCCAGCTGATGGAGCGACATGAGCGAGGCGAGCCGTCGATCCAGCTCCTCCTGGATGCGGTGCAGCTCCAGGTCGGTCCGGATCACGAGTTTGGCCTGCTGGTCCAGCTGGTCGTAGGCGGCTTGCAGCCGGTGGAGCTCTTCGACCTGCCGGGAGGCGGCCTGTGCCTTGAAGACCAGATAGAGCAGGATGCTCGCCAAGATGCCGGCAAAGAGGACGATTTCAAGGCTGGACAACGAGCCGATCGCCAGCACCGCGATGATGAGCACGCCGACGCTCAAAGCAATATAGGTGAGGTAATGATTCATGTCAGGTTCCGATGGCGACCACGAGGACCGAGCTGGTCTGCACGGCGGTGCGGTTCACGATCGATTCGGATTCGCTCGGCACCTGCTCCCCATAGGTATAGCATCCCCCGATCGGGACGGAGAGTCCAATCGTTTGGCGGATCTGCACGATCTCCTGCGCGGCCTGCTGAGCGCCCAACAGCGTCCGCCTGACCACCGAGTCGAAGACCAGCACGCAGCTGATATGGTTCAGCGACCGGATCGCCTGTTGGGCCGCGTGCCGCGCGGCCTCCAGGGCGAGGTCGCGGCTGCCGATCATCAGCTGCAGCCAGGCCTGCTCGGGCACTTCGCCGCTGCAGGCGAGGCTGCCGTCCTGCCCGAAGGACACCACGTTGCGCAGCCACCATTCCTTGCCGCTTTCGGCCTGAATGCCCAACGGATACGCGATGCCTTGCCGCGTGAGGCCGTCCCGCTGCATCCGGTCGACCGCCTCCGATCCGAAGTACTCGCGATAGACCGCCGCCGCCGGCTGTCCGTCCAGCTCGTAGAGAATGTTGGCCTTCGCGCGCGTGATCCGACGGGGCTTGCTGATCGGGGCAAAGCCGTGGTGGCTGCTCGCGCCCATCCGGACCGCACCCCCGAAGAGCACCCCGATGACCGACCGGTGGAGCACGCGGTCATCGGCGTATTGAGACGTGCTCGCGAACCGGCCGTCATCGCCCGCCATCCCGCCGACGATCAAGGCACCGGTCCCCAGGATCTCCTGGAAACCTCTGACGACTTCCGCGTAACTGGTCACCAGCCCGTCCCCGAACACCAGGAAGCCGTTGCGCGGCGTGATGCGCAGCTGCTGCATCGCCGCGTGCGCCGCCTGGTGTCCGGCGTCGCGCGGCTGGCGGTCGACCGCATCGCCGACCCCCAGACCCCACGAGGCCGTCCGGGCGCTGATCAGGACGACGACGCAGCTGTGGCTGGCAGGGCCCTCGGCGGTGATTTCGCCCGCGGTGCTCTCGCCGGCCAGCGGCACCTCGCCCAGGACGCGGCGCACGCCCTGCAGCAGGGCGGACTGGTCGAACCACGAGGATCCGAAGACCAGCGCCAGCCGGGCGTTGGCAAACGCTCCCTGCGCCAACGCCCGCTCGGCGGCCTCTTTTCCCGCGCGAAACGCGTCCGCTTTCACGCTCGATCCTATGGATGTTCTGATCAGGTCAGACATGACTCCTTCGAGTATATCTGATCGCTAACCATGTTGGCCACAGAGGGTTAGGAAAATACGGGGGACTAGCGGGTTGGAGCGGATGGGGCGTGCTGGCGGCGTTTCCAGGTATAGAGCGACTGGTCAGCGGCTTCGAGGAGCTCCTGGGGAGAGCGCTGTTTCGTCTCGTCGAGCCGGCTCATCCCGACGCTGAGGCTGACCGGTTCCACCTTCGTGCGCGCGCCGATCGGCAAGGGGATACGCACCTGGCGCAGCTTTTCCGCCACCGTTTCCGCCTGTGCCGTGCTAGTTTCCGGCAGGGCGATGATGAACTCGTCGCCCCCGAACCGGGCCAGGATGTCCGACTGCCGCAGCATCGTCTTCAGCTCTTGCGCGACCTGCTGCAGGACCAGGTCGCCCGCGTGGTGGCCGAGCCGGTCATTCACTTGCTTGAAGCCGTTCACGTCGACCATGAGACAGGCGAGCGGGCGCCCATAGCGCTTGGCGCGGTCCCACTCCCACGTCCAACGGTTCAGGAAAAAGCGCCGGTTGTACACGCCCGTCAGCTCATCCGTCGTCGCCATATGCCGCAACCGCTCCGACGTCCGCCGGAGTGCGGCGGTGCGCCGGGCCACCGCCCGCTGCAGGATCCAGGTGCGGGCCGCCAGAATCCAGACGATGATCGTCACGCCCAGCCCCGCAACGATGCTCAACCCCATGACCAGCACGTTGAACCGGGAGAGCGTCTGGACCACCGGTGTGGTCCCGGGCTGCATGTGGATGATCCATCGGGCCGCATCGACCGCAAAGGGATACTCCGCGATCACCGGCCGCCGGTCCGGCGGAGGGGTCTGCCAGTGATCGGAACGGTAGAGGACCGTCTTGCCGTCGAGCAGCTGCACGGGATAGGGCTGGAGCAGGCTGCTGGTGAAGAAGTCCTTGAGCAGGGGGTTCAGGTCGAAGACGCCGATCAGGGCGGCGGGACGGTAGGAGGCGGCTGCGAGCGGCTCCAGCATGATCAGGAGCGCGCGGCCGGGTTTGCTGGTGATGACGAAGGTCGAGGAGACGCGCCAGATTCCCCGCAATCGCGTCCGGCGGGCAAGGGCCTCCTTCAACCGGTCGAGCTCCGCGTCGGAGAGGCTCGTCGGCTTGGACCACCATTGAGGCGATTGGGAAGGCTTGATGAGGCCGAGCCCCAGCAGGTGGCGGGTATGCGCCACGCCGCTGGCAGCCAGCGCTTCCAGCTGCGGGCGCGTCAGATCCGCGCGGCGGTTCAGCGTGTCGCGAATGAACGTGAGCGTGCTGCGGCGGCTCTGCACCGTCCGGTTCAACTGCTGCGAGGCTTGGATGAGGCTGGAGCGCGTGTCGCTCTGGAGCGCCTGACGGCCGCGCCACCGGGTCAGGCCGACGACTCCTAGCAGGATGGCGCTGGTGAGTAACGTCACCCCGCCCGCGATAAGGATGCGTTTGTAGCGTCGGGTATGCAGCCGCATACGCTCATTCTAGTCCTCCCGGGGAGGACGCACAAGCGCGGCGGAGGGGAAGGAGTTAAAAACCCGGGACGGAGGTGCAGCCGGTCGGCGGCTTGCTCTTCTTGACCTTTTCCAGGAGCGCTTGCGCTTCGTGCATCGCCTTAGCCTCGGACTCCTGACGGGTGGCCCCGTCAGCCTTGACCACCCAGGCGCCCGGATCGGTGTTGTCGATGGTCGTGTGGTAGATCGAGTTGAGCCGGTACGTGATGATCGTCACCGGCCAGCCGGCCAGCTGCGTCTTCGTTTCCGAGTAGTCCTCAGGCTTCGGCATGCGGATCTCAGGGTTTTTCGACGGGCGCGGCCACCAGGTTGCCCCACTCGGTCCAGCTGCCGTCGTAGTTCTTCACGTTGCGGTAGCCCAGGAGGTGCTTGAGGACGAACCAGGTGTGGCTCGACCGCTCGCCGATGCGGCAATACGCGATCACCGGCTGCTCGCCGGTGATACCCGCGCCTCCGTAGAGGGCGCGCAGCTCCTCGACGCTCTTGAACGTGCCGTCATCGTTGCATGCTTTGCCCCAGGGGATGCTCTTTGCGCCCGGGATGTGCCCGCCGCGCTGGCAGGTCTCCGGCAGTCCGGGGGGTGCCAGGATTTCTCCGGAGTACTCCTGCGGGCTGCGGACATCGACCATCTGCACCGACCGTTCCGAGGAACCCTTCATCACTTCGGGCAGGAACGCGCGGATCGAGGTGTCGGCATCCTGCGCCTTGTAGTTCTTGGGCTGCGCCTTCGGCGCGTCGGTCGTCAGTTCGCGGCCCTCGGCGATCCACTTCTTGCGCCCGCCGTTCATGAGCCGCACGTCCTTGTGGCCGTAGACCTTGAGCTGCCAGAACGCCCAGGCGGCGAACCAGTTGTTGTTGTCGCCGTAGAGCACGACCGTCATGTTGGCGTCGATGCCGGACTGGCCCATGAGCTGCTCAAACTTGGCTTTCGGGATGATGTCGCGCCTGACGGTGTCGCACAGCTGCGTGTCCCACGCCCAGCCGATGGCGTTCGGGGCATGCCCCTCGTTGTACGCTTTGGTGTCGACGTCCACCTCCACCATGCGCACCGCGTCGTCATTGAGATGCTGGCTGACCCAGTCGGTGGAGACGAGCACCGTCTGCTGGCCGCTGACGGGAGATGTTTGGACCGCCATCGTTCCCTCCTCTGAAGCAACTGCCATCAAGGCAGCTGCGGAATGCCGAGCGCGATGGGCGCTCGGCCTTGTGATTGCCCCACGGAATGACCGAACTCGCGCGAACCGGATAGACCCTTATTATCTAAACAGCGACGGTGAATGTCAAGTATTTTGCATCTGTTGCAGCGCGGCGGCGGTCTCGTAGGCGTACCAGAGGCCGAGCAGGGCGGCCAATTCCGGGTAGAGCGGATCCGGCGACCGGGACGCCCACCCCAGGAGGAGCAGCAGACTGTCCGCCAGCAGGAGACCATAGGCCAGCGACAGGCCCGCGAGTGCGCGTTGGATGGGCCAGGACGGGATCTTGCGCGCCAGCGCGACACAGCCGCCGACCAGCCCGGCCAGAAACAGCAGTTGCGCAAGCGGCAACAGCCAGGTGTTTGAGCAGAGTGCGGCCCCCACCACGAGCAGGGCCGCGCCGTACCAGCGGAGCAGCTTCTGCGGGCTCATCGCCGGGTGGCGGATGATCTGGTCGATCGCGCAGACGGCCGGCAGCGTCAGGCCGACGAATCGGATCATCCACAGGCCGCGCGCGGTCCAGGGTTGAAGCGGCGCCTCCGGAGAGAGGGCGGCGATCGCCATCAGCACATACCGGAAGATGAGCGCTGCTCCGGTGGCGATGAGCAGCCATTTGAGCCAGAACGGGGAGGCGCGCCGGTACGCGGAAAGCGCCAACAGGGCGACCCCGCTCATCAGCCCGAGCAGGAACAGGGAGATGCCGGTTCCAGCCGCGAGCATCAGCGCCTAGGAGGACGCGTGCTGGTGAGCCAGGCGAGGGCGGGTCAGCAGGTGATACCCGCCGAAGAAGGCGGCCGTATAGACCAGATCGCCCAGCAGCGTGCCGCGCAGAAACGGGATTGCGGCCACGTAACACTGCCACAGACCGGCGGCCGTGCGGGGGTAGAGCTCTCCAACGATCCAGACGCCGAAGTTGGTCAGGAGGAAGAAGAGCAGCGATCCGGCCAGCGATCCGGTGACGATGCGCGCCGCGCCCGGGGATCCTCGAATCCACCAGGCCAGCAGCCCCGTCAGCAGGAAGGCGCTCCACGTGAACGGGATCGTGTTGTGCCAGCCGATCAACAGGTCGCTGATCGCCACCGTCGCAAACGGCAGCAGCAGGCTCCACCGCTTCGACAGATGCGCGCCGCCGAAGAGCGCGATCGCCATGACCGGCGTCGCGTTCCACGGATGCGGGACCAACCGCGAGACGACCCCCAGCAGGAGGAGGCCATAGAGGAGGATCGGGCGTTCGTGAGCGGGCTGCATGTTCATCCTGGGTGCCATTCTAACGCTCCTCGTGGGGTTCGTAAAGCCATGATGCCGTCAAAAACGCACCGACACGCCTCCGATGACGTGGAACGGTGGTGCGGGATTCTCCCCGGCGCCCGTGGTCAGCGTGTGGCCGTTGCTGGACTGAAACGCGGAGTACTCCGCTCCGGTCAGATTCAACAGCTTGAGAAATGCCTTGGCCTCCGGCCCCTGAGGGCCCGCCACGGGGCGGGGAATGTCGTACTGGAGGGTGAGATTCAAGACGTTGTAGTTGTCGGCCGGCAGCACGTTGGCCACGTCGTTGATCCGGAAGGAGTCGTTGATCAGCTGCCAGTCGAGGTCCAGCCAGAGCGAGGGAAGCGGCGAGACCCCCGCGCCCAGGGTCATCACGTGGGCGGGCGTGCCGGGCAGCGTATTGCCCGCGAAGGCTCCCTTGCGGAACTCCGCGTCCACGAACGTGTACGTCCACGCGCCGCGGAGGCCCCGTTCGGGCAGCGACAGGCGCACGGCTGTCTCCACCCCGAGACGGCGGGTGTCATGGTTCTGGTTCTGGAACACGAACGCGTTGCCCGGAATGCCCTGGACGAACAGGATCTCCTCGTCGATCTTGCTGAAGAACGCCGTGGCGTTGGTCTGCCATGGGCCGGCCTGGCTCCGGGCGCCGAGCTCGTACGCATTGCCTTGCTGGGGCTTGAGCGCGATGTTGCCCTTGAAGTCCGGGCTGCGGGAGGCGAAGTCATCCACGTTGGGCGCCTTGAAGGGACGGCTGTAGTTGCTGAAGAGCGTCAGGTGCGAGGGGATCAGGTCGACCGCGACGCCGACCTTGGGGCTCTTGCCCTCGAAGAGCAGGGTGCCGACGTAGTTCACCTCGTTGAACAACGAGTCGAACGCCACAATATCCTCCTCAAACCGCGCCCGGTCATACCGGAACCCGGCCGAGAGCGTCAGCCGGTCCCAGAACGTCAGCGTATCCTCGAGGTAGAGGCCGTAACCGTGCCGGTTGGATTCGTCGGTCCGCACCCCGCCCCGGGTGCCGGTGGAGGCCTTGTCGTCGTTGAGCTCCACCCCCGAGATCATGACGTTGCTGGCCAGATGGCCGACCCATTCATGGCTAGAGCGCAGGCTCAGGCCGCGGGAGGGTGTGAGCGTAAACAGTCCGGACCGGCGGGAGTCGGTCGTCCAGTCGCGCCAGAACGCATTGACCAGGCAGGTCAGCCCTTCGGACGGTTCGGCCGATAGGTCCATCGATACCTGATCGATCTGATCGTCGAAGATGGTGACGCGGCTCTGGACCGCCTGGATGCGGCGCTGTTCGGTCTGCGCAAGCGTGAGCCCGCCGGGGTACTGGCTCGTGTCTTCGCTGTGGAGCACGTTGACGTTCACCCGCGCGCGCGGCGTCAGGTCCACGCCGGCATGCGCCGTGACCGTCGTGTTCCTCGAGGACGAAAACTCCCGGTAGCCGCCCAGCAGCCGGCGCGTATAGCTCACCCCGTAGTGCGCCGGGGCGGTGGAGCCGCGCGCCGCCATCGAGTATTTCTGCCAGCCGAAGGAGCCGATCTCGACCCCTTCCTCGGTTTCCAGCCGGCGTTCGCTCTGTTGTTTGGTGTAAATGTTGATCACGCCGGCCAGCGCGCCCTCGCCGTAGATCGTGCCGCTGCCGCCGCGGATGATCTCGATGCGGTCCACCTGGTTCACCGGAATCGCTTGCCAGTGCACCTCATCGCCCGTGAGCCGGTTCTGCCGCACCCCATTGACCAGGACGAGCGCGTTGGTCCGGGAGCCGTTGGAGACCCCGCGCAGATTGACGCTGGCGTCGGAGCCCACCCCGAAGCCGCCGGTATCGGCGACCGTCACCCCTTCCACGCGTGCGAGTGCCTCCTGAACGGTGGACGCGTTCCAGGCACGCAGCTCCTCCGCGGTGATGACGGTGGCGTTGCCGGGAAACCGGTCGGCATTGAGAAACACGCCGGGGATCCTGCGGGGAGAGACCAGCACCGTGCCGAGCGTGGCGGGGCGTTCCTGGACCGAACCCTTCGGGGGGTCTTGCGCGAAGCCTGGTGGCGCGCCGACCAGGGGTATGACGAGGATCCCGAACCGCAGCAGAGAAGAGAGCCGACGAACCATCAGACGCCTCCTGCTCCGACCGTCGCGGAGCGTTGGCACTTCGGCGGGACGACTCGATGGGTCGGTCTTCTGACTCCCTCATCGCCTTTGCGCCTTCCCATCCCGCACGTCCGGTGCGGAACAGTGGCCTTGCAAAGGGAGGAACCGAGGTTACAGCGGCGGGTCCGCGCCCGATTCTCACGGGCTTCCCGTTACCCATCGAACTGAATTGTGACGCTTACCCTACGATGGAAGCGGGGGGCGTGTCAAGCGGAAATCCGGAACCGGTTCTTAGGGAGCAGGAGAGGCCGCAGCGGGCGGGGCGGCGGATGCGGGTTTCTTCTTGCCCATGCAGAGGGGACAGTCGGTGGCGGTGTGAAGGTAATCGGGCCCCATCTTGGGCGTCCAAAAGGTCAGGATCTCTCCCACGCCGGCAACGGTGCGCTGGGCGCCGCGTCCCAGGCCGTTCATGATGCCGAAAAAGACGTTGCCGCCGTGCTTCGCTTCCTCGGCCGGCTGCTGGATCGCCTCGGTCCAGCCCAGCAGCGTGTTCACGGTCCCGCGGGCCAGCGTGTGGCCGGCTTTCGTGCCGTAATCGGCCGAACCATTATTGGCATGCTTGCAGATGGGGCAGATTGCGTTGGCGTCCTCCGCCGCGCCGGCGGAGACCGCGCCGCCGAGGAGGGCGGCGGCCACGCATGCGGCCGCCAGTTTACGGCGCAGGGGTCGATTTCGCATAGGCGCTTTCTTCGGAGACGGGCACGTCGAGCTGAGGCAGGGGAAACGTGGCCACTTGCACCACGCCTCCGGCCGTCTGGGTCACGGCCTGCCAGATCCCCTTGCCGAATGCCGTGAACACGTTGCCGCCGGATCGGCCGGCCCGGACCGGCTCCCGCACGATCGCGGTCCATCCCAGCAAGACGTTCGACACACCGTGCTTCAACTTGCCGACCGCCTGGTCGCTATAGCAGGTGCCGTCCGCCGGCTCCTCGGCCGCGGGTGCGGCAACAGGAGCCGCGAGCAGAGTCAGTGCGACGAGCGTCAGCATGACAGGGGTACGCATGCGGACCTCCTTGGGTGGCGAACAGTGTAGCAGTGCTGGGCTCCCGCCGCAAGAGGCGTGCATCTCCGTCGAGCAGAACCGCCTGGGTGGGTTGACACGCTTTCTCCGGCCGTGATAGCATTGAACTATCCATTTGCACTCAACGGAGATCGCCATGAGCGACACAGGGCACAAAGACAACGGGTTCGTCCAGATGGACGTGAGCAAGATCCGCATCGATGAGCGGCGCGGGGAGCAGGTCATCGTGCTCAAAGAGCGGGGCGGCAACCGCTTTTTGCCGATCATCATCGGCATTTCGGAGGTGACCGCCATCAAAATGAAGATCAGCGGCATCGAGCCGCCGCGCCCGCTGACCCACGATTTGCTGAAAGCCACGATCGCGCAGCTCGGGGCGAGCCTCCAGCGCATCGTGATCACGAAGCTGGAGCTCAACACCTTCTTCGCGAAGCTGATCCTGCAGAGCAAGGAGGGCACGCTACACGAGATCGATGCCCGCCCCTCGGACAGCATCGCCATCGCCCTCCGGGCGGATGCGCCCATTTTCGTCGCGGAAGAGGTGCTGGAGCAGGTCGCCTCCAGCTACGGGCTCTAGCTCGTCCTCCGCCTGCCTGCCATGAAACGCCTCTACTTGGTTCGACACGGTCAGACCGCCTGGAACGACGAAAACCGGCTGCAGGGGCACTCCGATCTTCCCCTGACCGCGCTGGGCGTCCGGCAGGCCGAGTGCGTGAGCGCCTTCTTCGCCTCGCTGCATCTGCGCGGCATCTTCACGAGTTCGCTTCAGCGCAGCCGGCAGACGGCCCACGCGATCGCCTCGGGCAATGGGCATGGTGTCGCGCCGGTGGTGGAGCAGGACCTGGTCGAGATGCACCTCGGCACGTGGGAAGGGCTCACCCCGGAAGAGATCGACGCGCAGTTCGCGGGCGCCTACGCGCAGTGGAGGAGCCGCCCATCCTCCATCGTGATTCCGCAGGCGGAGCCGGTTGAGGCGTTCCGGCGGCGGGTTCGCCGCGCGCTCCTGAAAATCGTCTCGGAGATGAGCGAGGGCGAATACGTCGCGGTGTCACACGGCGGCGTGATCGCCGCCATCCTGGCCGATACCTTCGGCGCCGAGTACGACGCGGTGCTGCGCAAGATGCGGTTGGATAATGCGGGGATTACGGCGCTGGAGTTCGGCGTCGGGCTGCCGCACGTCCTCTGGGTCAACCGCACGACCCATCTGGAACGATTGGCCCACCCGCCCGCTGAGGGCTGGTTCTAGCGACGCGTCTTCTTCGCCGCCGGCCGGCGGGCGGTCTTCGCCTTCGCGCGCTTCGCACCGGCGGCCTTCTTCTTGCCCGCCGCCTTGCCTTTCGCATTCTTCGGTTTCGGCCCCTGGACCGGCTGGCCGAAGCTGCCGGCGGAGGGTTTGGCGAGCGCGGCAAAATCCTTGTACCGGATCGTCATCGTGTCGGTATGCGAGCCGGCATTGAAGACGATCTCCTCGGCGGCTTCCAGGGCGCGGTCGGCTACGACCGGAATCCCGTAGAGATTGCCGAACGGCGACATCGCGCCGACCTCGAGATCCGGAAACCGCTCCTTGATGTCCGCTTCCTTGGCGATGCTCACACGCTTGGCCCGCAGGACCGTCTTCAGCTTCTTGAAGTCGATGAGATGAATGGCGGGAAGGACCACGAGGACGGCGCCGCCGTCGGTCTTGACCAGGACGCTTTTCGCCAGCTGCCGGCCGGGCACATGCTGGGCGGCCGCCAGCTCCTGCGCCGTATAGGCCACCGCATGTTTGGCCACGCGGTACTTCGCCCGGGCCCCATCCAGAAACGTTTTCAACCGCTCCGAGACCGCCATCTCCGCCTCCCGCTTGTGCCCGCTGCGCCAACGATCCTCCGTATCCTAACGCACCGCCGCCACATTGACAACCCCACAATGACTTTGACGGTATCCGCTGCATCCAGGTAGAATGCCATGATGGGTTTCCTCCGCGGGCTGCTCTGGGTCGTGTTTGCGGTGACGCTGGTCACCGTGGCGATGTACATGACGGGCGATTTCGCGCTCGCCGACCGCCTGACCAGCTTCTTCCTGACCGTCCAGCCCTGGCTGCCGCTGACCCTCGACTTCGACCAGTTCCTCGTCGTCCTCACGGTGATGAGCCTCATCGTCGTCACCCTGATCGTCACCGGATGCACGGGGCTGATGGTGCTGCTGCTCGGCCGCCTCTCTCTCGCCCGGCAGCGCGAGCTGGGACAGGCGGCGGCGGCGAAACGCGAAATCGGGCACGTCAGGGAAGAGCGCCAGCGGCAGCATGAGCGGCTGATTACCCTCAGCCAGCTGCTGACCAAGCGGCTCGATAAGCGAGTGGTGGTGCAAGCGGTCGTCGAATCCGCCAGCCGCATGACCAGCGTGACCCAGGCGAACAGCGTCGTCAGCGTGTGGCTGCTGAACCTGGAAACCGACACGATGCGGTTCGAGACGGGCATGTACTGCGACGAGTCGATGTTCACGAAGGGCGAGTTCCAGCCCTCGGAGGCGCCATTTTCCCGGGTCATCTCCACCCAAAAGTCGTGGATCCTTCCGTCGTGGAAGGACGAGATCGCGTTCATCAAACCGGACAAGCTCTCCCGGCTGGACGCGCTGAGCGGAGCGATGGTGGTGCCGCTCATGATCGAGAACAGCGTGCTGAGCGTCCTGGTGGTGTTTTGCCATTCCGACATCATCAAGAGCTACGAGGAGCAGAAGCTGTTTTATGAAGCCACGTGGGGCGAGCTGGCCCTGGGGCTGGCGATTGCGATCCAGGGCGAGGTGGCGATTCTCGACCGGTTGACCGGCGTGCACAACCGCGAGTACTTCATGAAGCGTCTCATCCAGGAGATCGAGCGCGCCAACCGCTACCAGCTGCCGATCTCGGTGCTGATGGTGGACATCGACAACTTCAAGGCGGTCAACGACACGCTGGGGCATCCGCAGGGCGACGCGGTGCTGAAGATCATCGCCAAGCTGCTGAAGAAGGAAATCCGCGCCATCGACCTGGCCGGCCGCTACGGCGGCGAAGAGTTTATCATCATGCTGCCGGACACCGGCTACGGGGGGGAGGCGGCGCAGACCGCGGGCACCTCGGGCGCGCTGATCGTGGCCGAGCGCATCCGCAAGGCGATCGACGAGGAGTTTCAGGGCATGCAGAAGCCGCTCAACCTGACGGTGAGCGTCGGCGTCATGGTGCGCCGGTATCCCGAAGAGAAGGACACCGATTACCGCGATCTCATCCGCCTGGCGGATGAGCAGCTCTACCGCGCCAAGACCACCGGCAAGAACAAGGTCTGCGTGAAGCTGCCCGATCAGCCGGAAGAGTACAAACAGGACGTCCCGTGACCGCCGCGCACCGGTACGACGTGGCGGTCATCGGCAGCGGTCCGGGCGGGCATGCCGCCGCGCTCGCCGCGGCCCGCCGGGGGCTGCGGGTCGGCCTGATCGAGCGCGAGGCGTGGGGCGGGGTGTGCCTGAACACCGGCTGCATCCCGACGAAGGCGCTGGTGACGGTCGCGCGATTCATCCGGGGCCTTCAGCGGGCCCAGGCGCTGGGCGTGACGATCCGCGGGTATGACGTGGACTATCCCGCGGTGGTGGCGCGCAGCCGGCGCATCATCGCCACGCTGCAGCGCGGCATCACCGATCTCTTGCGCCGGGAGGGGGTCGAGTTGGTGCAGGGGTCCGCCTCTTTTGAAGGACCGCACCGGCTGGCGATCGCGCAACCACAGGGCACGCAGGCCATCGAGGCCGAGCGGATCGTGCTGGCGGTCGGCGCCAGGCCGCTGCCCGGTCCATGGACGTTTGATGAAGAGCGAATCCTGTCCTACCGCGGGTTGCTCGCGCTGGCCGGCGCGCCCAAGACGCTCCTCATCATCGGCGGCGGGGTCATCGGCTGCGAGTTCGCCTCATGTCTCTCCGCATTCGGAACGCAGGTGACGCTCATTGAACAGCAAGCGCAGCTGCTGCCGGCGGAAGATCCCGATGCGGTGCGCTGGCTGACCCGCCGGCTGGAAGCCTGCGGTGTCACCGTCCTGACCGGCACGACTGTGCAGCGTCTTGAGCGGACGGCGGACGGGGTCGCCGCTACGCTCTCGAGCGGCGCGCAGGTGAGCGCGGAACGGTGTCTCATCGCGGTCGGTCAGCAGCCGAACCTGGAGCCGCTGCAGCTCTCGGCCGCGTCGGTGGCGCACGGCCGGGGCATCACCGTCGACGCCGCCTTGCGGACCAGCCAGCCGCACATCGCCGCCATCGGCGACTGCGTCGAGGGACACGGGCTCGCCCATTGGGCCGGCGCCGAAGGAGCTCTGGCCATTCGCAGCCTGCTCGAGGGCTCATCCGAACCGTTGGACGCGGACGACGTGCCCTGGTGCGTGTTCGCCGATCCGGAGGTCGCGCGGATCGGCCCGCTGCAGGCGCGCGCGGGCGAGCGCGTCCGTGCCAGCCGGTTCTCATTCAGCGCGCTCGGCAAGAGCCATTGCGACGAGGAGACGGAAGGGTTCGTCAAGCTGTTGATCGAGGAGGAGACCGACCGGGTGGTGGGTGCCACGATCGTGGGGGCGAACGCCTCCAGCCTCATCCACTACGCGGTGCTCGCGCGGCGCCATGGATTGACGGCCCGGCAGCTCGCCGAAACGATCACGGCGCACCCGACGATGCCTGAGGCGATCACCGAGGCGGCCGCCGCCTTCTATGGCGAGTCGGTCTGCGTGGCGGCGCGCGCGACCGCGGGCAGTTCCCGATGATGAAACTGCGCGCCCCATCGTTTTGGCTCGGCTTAGCGCTCGGCGGCATGGCGGTCGTCGTCGCGCTGTGGCTGCCCTACGTCAATTGGCGGCGCGTCGTCGACCCGGTGGCCACCGCGTCCCTGGTCATCCGGCACGATGCCAAGGGCGATGGGCAATTTGGCGCGCCGCGCAGCGGCAACCGCCGCCATCGCGGCGTTGATCTATCCGCGCCGCTGAACACCCCCGTGCGCGCGATCCGCAGCGGCACCGTCGTCGAGGCGGGCACGCACCGCGGGTTGGGACGGTTCGTGCAGGTGAAGCATCAGAACAAGCTGCGCAGCCTCTACGCGCACCTGAACGAGGTGACGGTCCAGCCCGGCGAACGGGTGCGGCAGGGCGAGCAGATCGGCACCGTCGGCAAGACCGGCAACGCCAAGCACCCCTCGGTCACGCCGCATCTGCATCTTGAAGTCTCGAAGAACGGAAAGTCGTTTGACCCGCAGGCGCTCGGGTTGCGCATCGTGGAGCTGCCGGTCGGGCCGGAGGACACCTCGTATGCCAGCGGCGGTGAGTGACGGCGCGCGCTTGGCCGACATCCCCGGCGGCGGGTGGTGGTGGCGCCGCTGGGCTTCCGCAGATATTCTGGCCGGCATCACGGACCGCCAGGTCGGCGCGGAGGCGCTGATCGGCCGCCTGGGACAATCGCCGACGGCCGTCAGGGCCGAACAGGTGCACGGGGGCAGTTGGGCGGCCGTCGGGGCCGCACGCGGAATGGCCGACCCGGTGCCGGGCTGCGATGCGCTGCTGACGCAGATGCCCGGGGTCGCACTGCTCGTCAGGACCGCGGACTGTTTGCCGATCTTCTTTGCGGATGCCACGCGCGGCGCCGTCGGGCTGGCGCACGCCGGCTGGCGGGGGCTGGCCGCCCAGTTGCCGGCGCGCATGGTGGCGGCGTTTCGCCGCGTGTACCACAGTCCTCCTGAGGCGCTCACCGTGGCCATCGGTCCGGCCATCCGGGCGTGCTGCTATGAAGTGGGCGAAGAGTTCGATCGGCGGTTCGGCTCCCACGTGCAGCGGCGGCAGGGGCGGCGGATGTGCGACCTCATCGCCGTCGCCAGGGAACAGCTGCAGCGGTGCGGAATCGCTCCCAGCCGGATCGCGGACAGCGAGCGCTGCACCGCGTGCGAGCCGCAGCGGTGGTTCTCCCTGCGCCGGGAAGGGCCGCAGACGGGCCGCCTCGTGTCGGTGATCATGCTGCGCCACACCTGAGATGCATCGCGCCATCGGCTATCTCTCCAAACGGTTCGTGCAGGTCCGCCCCGGCGAGCGGCGCAAGGTGTTCCTCACCTTCCTCTACTTCTTCCTCATCATCACCGCCTACTACGTCATCAAGCCGGTGAGCCGCTCGCTAGTGCTGGGCTCGCTGGGCTCCCGGATGGTGCCCTACATGGACCTCATCTGCGCGATCGTGATGGGGCCGTTCGTGACGCTGTTCGCGCGGCTGGTGGATCGCCTGCCCAAGGCGAAGCTCGTCACGCTCGCCTTCTGGACCGCGATCACGCTCACGGTGGCGTATTGGAAGCTGCTCGGCGGGCACACGAGTTGGGCGGTCGGCGCCTTCTACGTCTGGGTATCCATCTTTTCCGTGCTGGTGGTGACGCTGTTCTGGCTCGTGGCCAACGACCTCTACCGTCCCCGCGAGGCGAAGCGGCTGTTCGGATTCATCGGCTCCGGCGGCATCCTGGGCGGCATCGCGGGCTCCTCCATCGCCGCCGTCGGCGCGAAGCTGATCGGCACCGAGCAGCTGTTGCTCCTCTCGGCGGGCATCCTGGTCCTCTGCTGGCTGGTGGTCGAGCGGCTCTGGCGGTTCATTCCCGCGTCGGTCGCGGAGGAGTCGCCCGCGCCGCGCGAGGCCAGGCGCGAGACGTTCCTGTCCGGTCCGAGAGCGTTCGTCAAGCTGTTGCTGCAGTCGCGCTATCTCCTGCTGCTGATCGCGCTGGTGGGGCTGAACAAGCTGGTGGCCACGCTGACCTATTACCAGTTCAACCCGTTTATCGAGCAGGCGTTTGAGCAAGCCGACGCGCGCACGGCCTTCATCAGCATGTTCTTCAATGGCGTCAACATCGCGGCCTTCATCCTGCAGTTTTTCTTCACGAGCTGGATCCTGCGCCGCTGGGGGCTGGCCGTGGCCCTGCTGGCGCTGCCGCTCGGGCTGCTGGCCGGCACGGCGGGGCTGGCGCTGATGCCCGTCCTGTGGCTGGCGGCCTCGACCGAGCTGTACGACGGCTCGATGAACTATTCGCTGCAGCAGACCACCAAAGAGGTGCTGTATCTGCCGATCGACCGCTCCGTCCGGTACAAGGTCAAGCCGTTCATCGACATGGTGGTGTTCCGGTTCGGCAAGGGCATCGCCGCCGTCATCGGCATCCTGGTGCTCAACGGCCTCAACCTGCCGCCGCGGGTCATTAGCCTGCTGTCGATTCCCCTGATCCTGCTGTGGCTGGTCGTGGCGGTGCGGCTCCGCCGCGAGTACGTCGCGACCATCCGCATGATCCTGCAGGCGCGCGCCGTCGCCCGGCAGACCACTGGGCGGCCGGCGGGGAACGAGCCGCTCGGCTCGCTGACAAACGCCCAGCCGCCGCAGCGGAAACTTTCCGCCGTCGATCGGCTGGTGGGAAACAGCGCGGTCCCTCCGGCCCATATCAAGGAGCTGTTCGATGAGCTGAGGCGCTATGAAGATCAGCCCGAGAGCCCGGCGGGGCTGGAGATCGAGCGCTCCCAACTGAAAGCGGTCATCGCCGATTCCGAGCAGCCCATGGCGCGGCGCCGCCAGGCGCTCCAGCTGCTCACCCGCTTCGAGGACCAGGAGACCGTGGATCATCTCTTCGGCGTGGTCGTGGTGGACGTGGACGCGCTGCTGCGGCACGAAGCGGTCCGCGGGCTGCTGCGGCTTCGGCTGCGCCGTCCGCATCTGGAGTTTCCGCGCTCCGCCATCCGCCGGCAGGTCGCGCACGAGGCGGCCAACCATCAGCGCATCCTGCACGTCCTCTCGATCTACCGCCAGCAGCATCGCGAGACGCCGTCGCCGGACGACGCGGTGCTCGCCCTGCTGCGCGTCCTGCGGGAGGAGTCGCTCGAGCAGGTCTTCCGGCTGCTCGCGCTGCTGTACCGTCCCGATGACATCCGCCTGGTGCACGAGCAGCTGCAGGCCGACGACGCGTACGTCCGGGCAGATGCGATCGAGCTGCTCGACAACCTGATCGATCCCGCGCTCCGGGTGGTGCTGACCCCGGTCCTGGATGAGGACCGGTTCCTCTCCTCGAATGGGGAAGAGCCGGCTCCGGACTACGAGCCGACCGTCGCCTACCGCGTGCTTCAGGAAGCGATCTGGGATCACAACAGCTGGCTGAGCGTCACGACGCTCTGCGCCGTCGGGCGCTTGCGCTTGAGTCCGCTGCAGCCCGAGTTGGAAAAGGCCTCGCGCCACACCCAGCCGGTCATCGCCAAGGCCGCGCGCGTGGCGCTGCACTTCTTCGCGCCCTCCGCATGAGCCGGGTCTGGCGGGCGGCGGCGGCCGGGCTGCTCCTGCTGTCGCTGGGCGGGTGCGCGTCCTGGCCCCGCCGATGGAGCGCCCGCCCCTGCTGCATCGACGCCAAGCCGGTCGTCAGGCGCCAGCCGGTGTGGTGGCACCTGTTTGACGTGACGGTCCTTGAGCCCATCGAGCAGTCGTTTCACCTGATCCGCGCCGGGCGCCGGCTCGCCGGCGTGCCGATCCGCTCGCTCAACCTCCGCGACGGCCGCCTCGCGGACAGCGCCTTTTTCACGGAGCAAGATCCAGCACGGCTCTCCCCGGAGCAGGTGCGGTGGGGGCCGACGCGTCCCGAGGACGTGAGCGCGCCGCCCTACACCGTGACGAAGCGCAAGGGAGAAGGGAAGACGCCGGGGTTGTTCGTCACCGACGCGCGCGGCGTGCGCTACCTGTTCAAGTTCGATCCGGTCGATGCGCCCGAGCTGCTCTCGGGTGCCGAGGTGGTGACCAGCAAGCTGCTCTACGCGCTCGGCTATCACGTGCCGAGCTATGAGATCGTCTCGGTGGGGATCGAGGAGCTCCGTTCGGGCCCGTCGATGGCCGAAGCCGATCTGCAGGCGCTGATTGGCGAGCGGGCGCAGGAGGGCCGGATGCGCGTGGCGGCAAGCAAGATCCTCGAAGGAGAGGTGCTCGGCCCGGCGCGGTTCAAGCGGTTCCGCGACTGCGCCGAGGTGCGCGCGCTCAAGCTCGCTTACGCCTGGGTCAACAACATCGACGCCAAGGACCACAACTCGCTGCTCGTGTGGAACGGCAAGGAGACGGTGGGCTATCTGTTCGACTTCGGCACCTCGCTCGGCGCGGACGCAGGGCTGGCCGGGCCGAAGACGCCCTGCGCCGGCTGGCGCAACATCGTGGATCTTCAGGAGGCGTCGAAGGAAGTGATCACGCTGGGGTGGCACCGGTCCGTGTGCGACCCGCAGGAGGATCCGGTCGATGCGAACGTGGGGCTGTTCACCGCGCATCTGGACCCGGAGCGGTGGAAGCCGTATGCGCCGAACCCGGCTTTTAAGCAGATGAACGACGACGACGCGCGCTGGATGGCTCAACGCCTGGCGCGTCTGTCGCGGGCGCAAATTGAGGCTGCGGTCTCCGCCGGCCGGTATACGAACCCCGACGATACAGCCTATCTGGTGGAGACGCTGGAGCGGCGCCGGCACGCCATTCTGGAAGCGTATCTCGATGAACCGCGCGAGGAGGTCGCCGCACGATGATCCATGCCTATCGACGCATCCGCCCCACGATCCACCCGACGGCGTTTGTCGCACCGGGGGCCGACGTCATCGGCCGCGTGCGGCTGGCCAAAGATTCCAGCGTGTGGTTCGGCTGTGTCCTTCGGGGCGACGTCAACCGCATCGAGATCGGCGAGGCAACCAACATCCAGGACGGCTCGGTCCTGCACGTGGATGACGACTCGCCGTGCCTCATCGCCCATCACGTCCACGTGGGCCACCACGCGAACCTGCACGGCTGCGTGGTGGAGACCGGGGCGATGATCGGCATCGGGGCGATCGTACTCAGCGGCGCGCATATCGGCCGCGAGGCGGTGGTGGGGGCGGGCAGCGTGGTGCTGGAGGGGACGAAGATTCCGCCGCGCAGCCTGGCGGTGGGGGCTCCGGCCCGCGTGGTGCGCAAGCTGACCGAGCGCGATCTCCGCTATGTCCGCCACTGGGTCAAGAAGTACGTGCGACTAGCGAAGGAATATCGGAAGAACGAATGAGCGGAAGGTGTCCCCTCCTATAGAGTCGCCGTCGTTGTAATTTTAAGATAGAGCATAGCGACGATGCGGAGGGGGGGAGTTGAACCCCCACGCCTTTCGGCACAGGCTTCTGAGACCTGCGCGTCTGCCAGTTCCGCCACCTCCGCGCGGAGAGCCCACAGTATAGCCAGCCGCACCTCGTGCCGCAAGCGCCCGACTTGAGGTATAATACCCCCCACCATGCGCATCGGACTGACCTACGATCTCCAGACCGACCCGGCAGATGAGCGCCAGGCCGAGTTCGACCCGCCGAGCACGATCGGCGCGGTCGAGGCCGCGCTGCACACGCTCGGCCATGAGGCGGTGCTGCTGGGCGGCGCGCAGCAGCTGATCGCTTCGCCGCACCGGCTGCGCGATGTGGCGCTCGTCTTCAACCTCGCCGAGGGTTCGCACGGCCGCTGCCGAGAGGCCTGGGTGCCGATGCTGCTTGAGCAGTGGGGCGTGCCGTTCGTGGGCTCCGGCTCCGCCACGCAAGCGCTGGCACTCGATAAGGTGATGAGCAAACGGCTCGCGCAGAGTTCGGGCATCAAGACGCCTCGCTGGGCGGTGGTCGAGCATGCCGACCGGCTGGCCGCCGCCTCCACGCTGCGCGTTCCGCTGATTGTGAAGCCCCGCCACGAAGGATCGGGCATCGGCATCGGCCCGGAGGCGATCGTGCGCGACCTGACCGCGCTGCGCGAACGGGTCGAATGGATGACCGGCCGGTTCCATCAGGCATGCCTGGTCGAAGAGTTTATCGCCTTCGGAGAGCTGACGGTGTTCCTCATCGGCAACGGATCGCCCCAGGCGCTTCCGGCGATCCAGCGCCCGCTGGATCCGGTCACGCGGCTCTCCACGCACGTCGCCGGCGGAGGCTCCCCGCGCGCCTGGCTCTCGCCGGTCGACCTGACTCCTGAGCTGGATGCGGCCGCATGCGCGCTGGCGGCCAGACTGTTTGAGGTGCTGCGGTGCCGCGACATGGCGCGCGTCGACCTGCGGGTCGACGAGGCCGGGCAGCTCTATTTCCTTGAGGTCAACCCGCTGCCGTCGTTTGACCCCTCGGGCAGCGTCGGCTTGCTCGCTGAGTATCTGGGCGTCACCTACGCGCAGCTGATCGGACAGATTCTCAACGCCGCGCTCCTGCGCCTCGGCTTTCCCCTGGGCGCCTGCTCGCCGGTGCCGCACCCGTGATGAGCGATTCCGAGGTCTATCGCTACCCCCGGTATTACGCTATCGGCTACCAGTGGAACACCGCTGATGAGTGCAAGTTTCTGGAGGCGTGCCTCAAGGCGCACGGACCGGCGAACGGCAAACGCATCCTCGACATCGGCTGCGGGGCGGGACGGCATCTGACCGGGCTGGCCAAACGCGGTTACCAGATGACTGGCGTGGACGTGCGCCCTGAGATGATCGCCTACGTGCAGGAGGAGGCGAAGAAGGCCGGCCTGCCGATCGAGGCGTCGGTCGACAACCTCCGCCGCCTCACCGTTTCAGGCACCTATGACCTTGCGTTCTGCTTCATGGACACGTTTCGCTTTCTGCTGACGAATCGCGAGATCGACGCGCACCTGAAGGCGGTGGCCAAGCGGCTGGTACCCGGCGGCCTCTACGTGACCGATTTCTGGGTGCCGAGCCAATGGGACCAGATCGGCAACGAGGTGCACCAGTGGGAGCAGAGCGAAGGCGACACCACGGTGCGCGTGTTCTACCTCCAGCACCCGGAGACGATCGACCCCATCGCGCAGACGTTCGAGGATGAGCTGGTCTTCGAGGTCCACGAGGATGGGCAGACGCAGGAGATCCGCGGCGGCGCCACGCGCACGCGGCTGCTGATGCCGCAGGAGTTCGCCGGGCTGGTGGCAGGCTCGGGCGCCTTCGAGCTGCTCTCCACGCACGGCGACTTCGACCTCGCGAAACCCTTCGACCGCACCTCGCTCTCCTGGCGGATGATCAGCGTCCTCAAGAAACGCTGAGAGCCAGGGATGGCGCCCTCCAAGCCCCCCTCCGGCGACACCTTTGCCACGAACCACAAGGCCGGGCGTGACTACGACATTCTGGAGTCGTTCGAGGTGGGCGTGGAGCTCAAAGGCACCGAGATCAAGTCGATCCGCCAGCATCGCGTCAGCCTCGACGACAGCTTTGCCCGCATTGATGACGGTGAGCTGTTCCTGTATAATATGCATGTCAATCCCTACGAGCAGGGCGGCCGGTATAACGTCGAGCCCACGCGGGTGCGCAAGCTGTTGATGCACCGACGGCAAATCGACCGGCTGGCCGGGTTTTTGACGCAGAAGCGGTTGACGCTGGTGCCGCTTCGGCTCTACCAGCAGCACGGGCTGGTGAAGGTGCTGTTGGCCGTGGGGAAGGGCAAACGGGTCTTTGAGAAACGGGACCGCATCAGGGAACGCGAATCGGATCGCGAGATCCAGCGACGGCTCCGTCGATCGCAAGAGACACGGGGGCGATGAGATTCGATTCGGACCTGTGAGTTGTGAGGGGCATGCCGAGGTGGTCAGGAGGCCTCGTAAAACACCTGACACAATACCAAGTGCCAACTACAACCCTGTAGCAGAAGCGGAGTCCATTCTCGCTTCTGAGGCACTCCAAGTCGCTGCCTAATTAAATAGGTAGCGCCGTCGCTCCGTCAGCCTGCGGACGGAGTGGGCGTTTCGAGCAGGCTGGCCCGGTCCTGCGCCGCTAGAGACCGGGTGAGATCACATAGCGGCTCTGCCGTGACGCGCCCGCTCCGCAGACGGGCCACGGTAAGCGTTCGATGCGGGGCTACGCATGTAGAGGGCTCACGCTCTCGATCCGAAGACGCGGGTGCAACTCCCGCCGCCTCCACCATTTTGCGATGACCGATAGCGGGAGTTGCAGGAAGCGCTGACTGCAGGCAACTCCTGAAGCCCCGGCCATCGAGGCCGGGGCGGAATGCCGAACGCGAGGGCGTTCGGCCGCCGCCTCCACCATTTTTTCCGCCTCAGGCGGAAAAAATAGAGCATTGGAGATTTGAGATTAGAAATTCGATAGGATCAAATCTCCAATGCGGTCAAATTTCTGATCTCAAATTTCACGAACGCAGAAAGGCCAGACCCGACGCATCATGAGGACGCAGTCCGCGCGAAGGGGCTGGCCTTCCGTGTTGCTCCCTCGAGCATGAGTGCCATCGCTTCACGCCGGCTTCGCGCCGCAGGGCTCATGCTGCTGCTCGCGGGCCTCTGGGGCTGCGCGGCCGAGGACGTGCAGCGCACAGGCGTGCCGCTGCGCAGCCCGCCGTTAGGCCCCTCCACCGCCCCGCTCGCCGGTGCCATCCGCACCATCGTCATCGATGCCGGCCACGGCGGCCATGATCCCGGCACGTCGCATTTCGGCCTGCGCGAAAAGTTCCTCGCGCTCGACATCGCGAAGCGGCTCCGCACCGAGCTGCAAAGCGCGGGCCTGAAGGTCGTCATGACCCGCGACTCGGATCAGTTCATCCCGCTCAGCCGCCGGCCCGCCATCGCCAACCGGATGGCGGCCGACCTGTTCGTCAGCGTGCACATCAACGCCAACCGCAAGAGCCACGTCTCGGGCGCCGAGGTCTACTATCCCCGCGTGTCGGTCGTCTCCTCGAATGCGCACTGGCCTCCGTCGGTGCGCTCAAGCGAGGTCGCTATTCCATCGACAACGGTGAAGCAGGTCCTGTGGGATCTGGTCCTGGGGCGCACCCGTTCCCATTCCCGGCGGCTCGCTGCGACCATCTGCCGCTCAATGCGCGACGGCCTGGGGGTCGCGTGCCGGGGGCCGAAGGCGGCGCGCTTCGTCGTGCTGCGGGAAGCCTGGATGCCCTCGGTCCTGGTCGAAGTGGGCTATGTCTCGAACCCGGCCGAGGCGAAGCGGCTGAGCAATCCGCAATACCGCCAGGTCGCCGCCGAGTCGATCGGCCGCGGGGTGATCGCCTACATCCGCGAGCTCGGTGCGGAGCATATCTGAGGCGGATCGATGATGCGCAACGGCACGCGCCACCCCATCGGGGTCTTCGATTCGGGGATCGGGGGGTTGACCGTCGTGAAGGCGCTCGTCGATGACCTGCCGTCCGAGTCGATCATCTATTTCGGCGACACCGCCCGCGTGCCATACGGCACGAAGTCCAAGTCGACGATCGTGCGCTTCTCGCTCGAGAACGTGGAGTTCCTGCTCCGCCATGACGTCAAGTGCATCGTCATCGCCTGCAATACCGCCTCCTCCTGGGCGATGCCGACGCTGCGCAAATACTTCAAGGTGCCGATCGTGGGCGTGATCCGCCCCGGCGCGCTGGCGGCCGTCCGGCAGACCCGCCGCAAACGCGTCGGCGTCATCGGCACGACCGCCACCATCCGCAGCGGCGCCTACGAGGCGGCGATCCAGCGCCTCGATCCCGCCGTCAAAGTCTTCTCGCAGAGCTGCCCGCTCTTCGTCCCCCTGGTGGAGGAGGGCTGGCTCAACGGCACGATCTGCCGGCAGGTCGCGGAGAAGTATCTGGAGCCGCTCATGCGCCAGCGCATCGACACGCTCATTCTCGGCTGCACCCACTATCCGCTGCTGACGCAGACGATCCAGGACGTCTTGGGCCCATCGGTCACCCTGGTGGATTCGGCCAAGCAGACGGCGGTCGAGGTCCGCGGGGTGTTGGCGGGCACCGACCTGTTGTGCGACCGGCGGGACCACCCGCGCTACCAGTTTTTCGTCACCGATGAGCCCGGCCATTTCAACCAGGTGGGGCAGCGGTTCCTGGGCCAGTTGGTCGGTTCGGTTGAGCGGGTCAACGGCCACACATGAGCGCCCACCGGCCTGACGGACGCGCCCCCCACGCCCTGCGGCGCGTCGCACTCACCTGCGGGGTCATGAAGTTCGCCGACGCCTCCTGCTTGGTCGAGTGGGGCGATACGAAGGTGATCTGCACCGCCACCGTCGAGGAAAAGGTGCCGCCGTTTCTGCGCGGCAGCGGCACGGGTTGGGTGACCGCCGAGTACGGCATGCTGCCGCGCTCGAGCCAGCAGCGCATCGAGCGGGAGTCGATCCGGGGCCGGGTCGGCGGCCGCACGCAGGAGATCCAGCGGCTGATCGGCCGCAGCCTGCGCACCGTGGTCGACCTCAAGCAGTTGGGCGAGCGCAGCGTACTGATCGACTGCGACGTGATCCAGGCCGACGGCGGCACGCGGTGCGCGAGTATCACCGGCAGCTTTGTCGCACTCGTGGAGGCGCTGCGCCGGCTGCGCCAGAAGCAGCTGCTCTCCACCCTGCCGCTGCGCGACTTTGTCGCCGCCACCAGCGTGGGCATCGTCAAGGGCGTGCCGGTGCTCGATCTTAACTACGCCGAGGATGCCGCAGCCGAGGTCGACATGAACGTCGTGATGACCGGCCGCGGCAGCTTCGTCGAGATCCAGGGGACGGCCGAGCGCGAGCCGTTCCGCAGCGCTGAGCTGACCCGGCTGGTGCGGCTGGCCCAGCAGGGTATTACGCAGCTGCTGGTCCTCCAGCGGCGCGCGCTCCACGCCTCCTCCATCGCCCGCCTCTAGCATCGCTCCCGTGCTCCACGTTGTCGTCGCCACGCGCAATCGCCATAAGCTCAACGAGCTCGCCGCCCTGCTCAACGTGCGCGGCATCCGTTGGCACTCGCTTGCCGAGTACCCCCGGGTCGGTGCGGTGCGCGAAACCGGGCGGACGTTCGATGCTAACGCCATCAAGAAAGCGATGGCCGTCGCACGGGCCACCAAGGGATTCGCGCTGGCGGACGATTCCGGCCTTGAAGTGGACGCGCTGCGCGGCGCGCCCGGGGTAAAGTCGGCGCGGTTTGCAGGACGGCACGGAAATGATCAGGCGAATAACGCGAAGCTGCTGCGCCTATTGCGCGGGCGTCCGGCGCCTGAGCGAGGCGCACGCTACCGCTGCTCGCTGGCACTGGCCAACGGTTCCCGCCTGTTGGCGGTAACACAGGGCACCTGGGAGGGCCGCATCGCCGAGGCACCGGCCGGACGCAAAGGATTTGGCTACGATCCGGTCTTTCTCGTGCCGCGGTTCGGCAAGACGGTGGGGCAGCTCTCTGCTCCCCTGAAACGGCGCATGAGCCACCGGGCGATGGCGGCCGCCGGCATGCGGATCGTGCTGCGGCGGCTGGCGCGCGGGGCTACCGCACCGCGTCGAGCAGGTTCTGGATCAGATCGCCGGTCGTCGGCACGAGCTGCTTGAAGATCTCCTGCGTGCTGAGCTCGAACCGGTAGGACGGCTCCTTCAGCGTGCCGGTCAGCCGGTGGCGCCCAACCAGCCGGCGCATTCGCTCCAACCCTCCAGCCGCCTTGAGCACCGCGGTCGCCATCGTCGATGTCATCGGCGATTGTAGCACCAGCCCCTCTGACAGCTCGGGTTCAACTACCAGATCCAGCGTGCCATCCAGCCCAACGCTGCCTTTGGCGTAGACCCCTACCGGTTCGGCTCCGGCCAAGCCGCCGAGGCGCAAATCGTCGGTCTGCAATCGCTCCTGCGCCAGTCGCCAGTGCACCGACGCCTGCGTGATCTCAAAGCGCCGCAAACTCTCCAGCCCGAGCCGGTCGGCCAGCGCGCCGAATAAGCCCCGGAACACCTTGTTGAGCAGCGGCAGGTTGCCCATCCGTTCTCCGGTGGCGTTGAGCCAGCCTTCCCCCCGCCAGGAGTCGCGCCGGTTCCAGGCCCCGCCAAAGCTTGCGCGGCTTGAGGCGCTGCCGCTCACATCGCGGGTGCGCCATGCGGGAATGAGCTGCGACAGTTTGGCGAGCTGCAGGCCGGTCAGGTCGCCCTCGACGAGAAAGACGTCGCCCACGCGCGGGCGGCGCTCCAGCGTGAACTCGCCCCTGAACTTGCCGTCGGCGATCAGCGCAAACGGCACGCGCAGCTGCAGCCCTTCGGGAATCTGATCGATCTGGCAACTCAGCTGTTCGATCAGCAGCTCCTTGATCCGCAGCCGCTCGGCGTCCAATCGTCCGGCAATCCTCGTGCGCGGCAGATCCGACAGCGGCCCGGTCACCCGCAGGTCCACGATGGTCACACCCTGCAAACCCCACGCCTGAATCTGGGGAAGCGGCAGAAAGGGCAGGCGATTTAGGTCGGCCAGCTCAATGGAGCCGTTGAGCCGCAAGGCGCTCGTGCGCCGGGCGTCGCGACCCACCTGTCCCGAGAGCTGCAACCGGCTTTGCGTCAGCGACAGCCGGCCCTCATCAATGAGCAGCTCCTGATCAGTCAGTCGGCCATTCAGCCAGAGCTCCCCTTGAGGAAAGCCGATGGTGGTGATGATGCGCGGCCGGCGCATCGGTGTCAGGGTGGCCGCCACGGTCACCGGCTGGTCGTTGACACGCAGCGACCCCTCCTGGATGTCCAGGCGGTCGCGATCCAGCAGGATCAGGGCGGCGAGCTGTTCCACCCGTGTTGGGTTGGCCTTGAACCGCGCGCGGCTGTCACGCAGTTCGATGCGTCCCAGGTACTGCGGCGACCGCATCGGACCGTCAATGGTCAGTGCGACATCGGCGGTTCCCTCCAGCTCACTGAAGGGGTGCGAGGCCGGCAGCCACGGGAGCGCGGCCTCAAGCGGCAGCGTGCCGTTGACCTCAAGCGCCATGCGGGGCTGCGGCGCAAACGCCACCTCGCCGCGTACGGCGAGTGGTTGTTTGCGCAGCGTGGCCTCAAGCGGCTCGATCGAGACGCGCCGCATCACATGGTCATAGAGGAGCCGGCCTGTCAGATCGGTCAGCGGATCCGGCAGGCTCCGTCCCTTGAGCGTTATGTCGCGCCACTGCGCCTCGGCCAGGCAGTCGGGCATGAGCGGATTGAGCAGCGCGCGGCAGACCACGCGGAGATCGGCAGCTCCGGAGGGCTGCCACTCATGGCGCTCATCGCGCAGCCAGTCTGGGAAGGCGGCGACCAGCGGTTCCAGCTCAACACGCGAGGACAAAAGCCCCTCGAAGAATGGCGCAGGCTGCAGCGACACCGCGCCTTCCAGCGTCCATGAAGAGCCCAACGCGTCGCCGCTCATCTGGTCGATCGTGATCTCCTGCGGGGTCAGGTGCAGCAGCCCTTCCACGTTGCTGACTGTTCCCGTGCGCGCCAGCCCTTCGATGGTCGCCCGGCGAATGCGGCCCTCGGCCTGGGCCTCCCAGCGTCCTCCGGGTTCAGCCGGGGCAGCGGCGGTGCCGCTCAGCACCACCTCGCCGCGCAGCTGCAGCGGCCCCTCCTGCCAGACTACCTCATGACCTTCGAGGCGTCCGGTGAGTGTGAGGGCACCGCCCGATGGCCGCTCCGCGCGCAGGTGCAACCGCAGCGTGCCGTCGGTTAAGGCAGCCGGCACATGCCGGGTCAGGGGAGCGGTGAGCGAGCGAAGCGGCACATCGGCCGTATCCAGCTCGACTCTCAGCGAGAGATCGCGCAGCGGAATGCGCCCGGAGAACGCCACCGCCGTCTCGCACGGCGCCTGCAGCGAGGCGCGCCCGCCGAAGACCAGCCGTTTCTGCAGCAGTAGTGTTAGCCAGCTGACGCGGATCTGCATCTGCGGGATGAGCGCCCACTGTTCCCGGGTGGCCCGCTCGGTCAATTGGACCTGTTCGAGGAGGATGCCGCGCAGCAGATGGTAGCGCATCGTGCCGATCGACGCTTCAAGCGGGGTGCGCCGCTGCACCTCCTGCATGAGCAGCGCTTTCCCCTTCGTTGGCACCCAGGAGGAGAGGACAAACCAGGAAGCCCCGGAACCAAGGAGCAAGAGGCCGAGCAGGGCATACATCAGGACCGGAAGAGGCCGTTTCATGGTCGCAGGCCATTATACCTGCACCACCTGCCGCAACGCACGCCGCATTGCCGCCTCTTGTGTTACACTATTCACTCATTGGTTCTTTTGCACTGATCCGGGGCGTAGCTCAGCTTGGCTAGAGCGCCACGTTTGGGACGTGGAAGTCGCAGGTTCAAATCCTGCCGCCCCGATGCTTTTTCGATTAGCATCAGGATTAGGAAAAGGGAAACCAGGGAGCCCCGAGCGTAGGCGAGGGGCGACCGATAGAAGGGAAAAACCTAGGTTTTTCCCTTCTATGGAGCGGCCGTCATTGTATCTCAACGAGAGCATAGCCGCGACGCGCCCGTAGCTCAACAGGAAGAGCAGTGGGTTTCTAACCCATTGGTTGGGGGTTCGAGTCCCTCCGGGCGCACTATTCTTAATCCTATGGTCATAGAGGGACTCGAAGGGAGCCGCGACTTCCTTTGATGGACGTTGGCGCGACGAACAGGAGCGACGACTTTCCTCGGGAGCGGCGGGTGGCCGACCGGAGCGAGCCGCAGCGAGCGGAGGCGCCGAGTCCCTCCGGGCGCACTATTTTTGAATGAAACGACCCAACGCCTGGCTGCCCACCATCGTGCTCCTGCTCGTGGCCGTGGTGGGGGTCCCGTATACGACACTCCGATGGGTCGCCCCCCAGTACCTCACCGAAGCGATCCATCAGTTCCTCGGCGGCGAGGTCGCCGTCAGCCGGTTCAGCGTCTCCCCGCCGTTTACCGCAACCCTGCTGTTGCTCCGGCTGCTGGGCAACACGCCTGAGTCGGCCGCGAGCGTCCAGCGCGTCACCGTCACCCCGCGCTGGCTCTCGCTGCCGAAACGCGCCCTGTGGGTGAGCGATCTGCAGTTGGAACAGCCGGTGCTGCGCCTCACACACACCCAGGCCGGCACCACGGTATGGCCGACGCTTCCGCTGCGCGCGCCTGATCCCGATGCGCGCCGCTTTGGCCCGCTGCAGCAACTCCATCTGGATTCCATCGGTGTGGTCGACGGGGTGATCGACTTCATCGACTACAGCCCGGGGGTGCCGTTCCACGGCCTCATCGATCACCTCTCGCTCATGGCCGGGCCGGTGGCGGTTCCGAAGAATGGTTCTGAGACCAGCTTTGCGGTCCGCGGCAGGGTGATCGGCCATGGCGGGCATGCCGCGCTCATGTATTGCTCGGGGTGGGTCGATCCCACCGCCAAAGACATGCAGGCGTCCTGCCAGCTCGATCCGCTGCCGCTGGCCGCTTTTGAACCGTACTTCCGGCACGGCCCGCAGGTCAGGCCGTATGGAGTGACGCTCAAATCAACCAGCCAATGGATGGCGAAGGCGAACCAGCTGAACGCGGACATTCAGGTTGAGCTGAACAACCTGGCCGAGGGTGACCTCTCGATCCGCGGCCGCACTATCGTCGATGTGCAGCGCATGACCCACGGCAGAGAGCCAAGGCTGCGGGGCTCGTTTCACATCGAAGGGCCGCTGGACCGTCCTGATCAGTGGCACGCGAACTTCGTCCCAGGCGATCAGCCGGTGCAGCTGCTGATCGAGCGGTTGCTGGAGCACGGTATCAAGATCATCCGCCTGCCGTTGTTCTTCCGCCAGGTGAGCGTGCAGATCGCTCCCTCGGGTACCGTGGGGATCCAGGATATCGACGCCGCCAGCCGCGAGATCCAGGAGGCACTCGAGATCCTCAGCGAGCCGCTGCCTGGTGAGGAGGCGCCTCCTGTGCTTGAGCCCGCCGTTGAGCCAATACCCGAGGCGCCCCCGATTTCTGCTGAGCCCTCTCCTGCGCCCGCCGGTCCCTCTTCCATTAACGGGATCTAGTAGGGGTAGGTTGCCTGTCTCAAGGCAATCGGGTAAGATAATGCCTCACATCTCGTACGAGCCACTCGCATTCATTCCTCTATGGTGGGCGTAGCTCAATGGTCAGAGCGCCTGGCTGTGGCCCAGGAGGCTGCGGGTTCAATTCCCGTCGCTCACCCGTTTTCAGCCTCAGGTGCGCACCAAGCGCACCCTGAGCAACGCGCCGTGCCCAACTGGCACGGCGCGTTCGTCTTCTGCGACCGTTCGCCAGCGCTGAGTCCGTTTGAGTGGTGGTGGCCGGGTCTGGCAACTTGCTTGTCATGATCCGTTAGCTCCGTTCGTTCCATTGCGTCCTCCTTCCAGATCCTCGACGATCTCCCGCAGCAAGCGTCCCTGATCACCTCGGAACGGACGCTCAAAGAGCGCGATCTCGACCCGTCCGGTGGGCTCCTTCGCGTCCTTCCGCCAGATCACGTAGTTGATGAATTTCGGCAAACAGTCCTTCAACAAGTCAGGCGTGACGCGGTCATGGCTCAGAATCTGCGCGAGATAGCGCACGGTCTTTCCGGCCAGCTCAACCCGCATCGACGTCTGCTCAAGCTTCGACGCTTCCTCGCCCATCCGTGAGAGGGTCGCTTCTAATTCCGCCTTCTCATGATCCAATTCCTGGGACACCTGCAGCATCGCCCTGGGCGGATCCTCTCCCATCCGCGCCATCGCCCGCACGAGATTGGCGGCCTCGCGCTGGTTTTCAGCCAGGCGCTCCTTGATGCGCTCCTGGTCCCGTCGCAGAGCGCGCAGCGACTCGGCGAACGACACGTCTTGCTCCTGGCACAGCTTGAGCACCAGGTCATCCCGCAGGGCCAGCTGCTTCACGTAGTTGAGCACGTAGTGATCCGCCTCGATGGCATCGAGATAGTTCTTCGGGCAATCGATGCCTGAAGTTTTGTCTGCCCGATTGCAGATGTAGTAGTGATACGGACGACCGCCCCGGCCCATGCTCGTCCGCGGCACCATCTTGCCTTTGCAGTAGCCGCAGAGCATCAGCCCTTGCAGCAGGTACTCGTAGAGCTTCGCTTTACTGCGGCCGTTGCCCTTGTGGAGCCAGTTGCGCTCCAGCGACTGCAGAATCCGCGCGTAGGTCTTCTCATCCCGGATCGGCTCGTGGCTGGCCTGGAACGTCTCGCCGTTGAAGGAGATCTTGCCGATGTAGGCGGGGTTTTTCAGGATGCACGAGATTGCATTCTTCGTCAGCGTATGCCCCTTGCGAGTTCGAAATCCACGCTGATACGCCATCCTGGCCACCTGATCCAGGCTACGGGTTTCGAGGTAGGCTTGGTCGAGGAATCGCACGATGTCGACCTCCTTCGGTAAGGACCGGTACCGCTTCTCATGCATCTCGTAGCCCAGCGGCGGCGGTCCGACGGGGAGCCCCTTCGCGGCCCGCCAGGCCATTTTCTCGCAGGTGCGCTCAGAGATCTGCTCTCGTTCAAATTGCGCCAACGCGATCATAATCGTGGTCATCACCCGGCCTGACGCGGAGGCGGTGTTGATTTCTTCCTTGAGCGATACCAGTCTGACCTCATGGCGTTCGAACTCCTCAACAAGGGTGAGAAAATCGATGACGTTCCGGGAAATCCGATCCATCTTGGTGAACACGACCACGTCCACCAGGTGGCCGCGGACCTTCTCCATGAGCTGGGAGAAACCTGGCCGGTCCAGATTCTTGCCCGAGCAGCCCCGCCGTTTGCCGTCTTTGTCTTCGCCCTCTATGAAGGTGTCGGTGAGCTGCCAGTTCTGGCCGGCCCGTTGCTTATCCTCGACATACCGGATGAGCCGATCCCGTTGGGTGTCGAGGGACGAATCCTCTTTGGAGGCTTGCTTGTCAGTCGACACGCGGCAATAGATGGCCACCCGCTGAACCGGCGCTGTGGTTTTCTGCGAATCGGCCATCAAGTCGCGCCTCGGCCTCGTGCCCGGAAGGGAAGCCTGGTTTCCCAGCCGGAGCCTTTGCGCACTCGCGCAGGATGCGCGCCAGCGAGTCCAGCAGCACCGCCTCGCGCTCCTCGTCGTCCATCTCCCGGTACGGATTGAGGTCCCCCGCAGGCACCCCGGCCTGGGTGGGGACCCTGACGATCTCTACCTGCAGTCTTGGCCGACGTCTTCGTCTCATGGCTCCCTCCCAGCTGCATTTTTTCTCCCCCCACTAGTAATAGGGGGTTGCAGCCAGAAAACGGGGACATGTTTTCACAAGAAAGTTTGGCCATGGCGCAGAGCAATCGTAACCTATTGAAGTAACTCATGTTGCGATCCATCGGTCTGGCACCCTAACTCACCGGGCACCCCGAATCAAGCTAATTCCCCCCCGTTTTCGGCCTTGCGACTGGCTTGCTCCTGTGGGGAAAGGTCTCACCACGACTAACCGGTGGGGACGGCCGTGGGAAGCTGAACAGAGAGCTTGTATACCTAACGGGTGTTAGGCAATCTGACTGCTCCGTGACCTCCTGCCGCACTTCTGATAGAATAGGGAACAGTATGGAATCGAAAGGAATTCGAAGAAATGGCCGTTGCAACCGCTGTGAAAAAACGCATCAGGAAAAAGTCGGAGTCTGAAAAATATGAATTCAAGGGGACTTTCTCTGGCACTGATGCAGAGTGGCTGAAGTTGGTTAAGACAATCGCGGCGATAGCGAATACGTCTGGTGGGAGCCTGGAAGTTACCCTGATAGAAGCCGTGGATCGTCAACTCTTCGATACTGCGAGGATTGATGATAAGGTCAACGCCTTTCTCAGTCCAAGAATCCATAACATCACCAGCCGCGTCAAGAACGGCACCGTCCTTATTCAGATTCCCAACTCGCCCTCGAAGCCTCACATTTTCATCAAGACGGGCGCCTACCAAAACCCGAAAATTCCATCACGACAGCTTAACGAGTTTTACCAGGGGCAGATTTGGGTGAGGCATTCGGGTAAGAATGAGCTACTCACCAAGGACGACTTCGATAGAATGCTGAAGGAAAAGCTGAATGAGTTCCTCGCGAGCATCAACATCATTGCCAGCCAGTTTCCGATCAGCGCCAAAGAATTGAAAGTGGTGGAGAGCTGGGAGAGCCCTGACGCGGTCCCAATTCAGATCAGAGAATCAGGAGAAGGATTGCCGGTATTGCTCAAGAAGGAGAGAGTCGACCCTAACCTTGATTATCCCTACAACGCAAGCGCACTGGGCAAGCTCATAGGAAAAAGCCAGAATTTCGTTGCGTACGCGATAAAGAAATTAGGGCTGAAAGGGGATATGAAGTACGCCGTTCAAATAAAGAACCCGCAAGGGAAGGTGGTAATGGTGAAGTACAGCAACGAAGCTCTGGTGTTCTTGAAGAAGTTTTTGGCTGATAATCCGACGTACAACCCATACAAACATAGCCAAGCAAATGGTTGACGTAACCAAACTCCTGACAGTTCGCGAAGCCGCCAAGCGTCTTGATCTTACCGAGGAGCGGGTGCGCGAGCTCATAGGATTGAAGCAGATTCGTGCGACGAAGATTAGGCGATGGCGCATTGCCCCCGAGGATCTGGAGGAGTTTGTGAGGAGTAGGAGAAACAAGTAGGAAAGGTCTCCGGCGATTTGTTGAGTAAAGCAACACAAGTAACGCGTCCGTGGAATCTTATAGCCTGAGATAACTCATTACCATGCCAAAGGAAGCCAAAGCGCGAATTCTGATTAACGAGCTCCTCCAACGGTCGGGTTGGAGATTTTTCGACGACAAGGGTGGGCCAGCCAACGTCACGCTCGAGGCGAACATCAAACTTAGGAAGAAGGCCCTCGATGAACTTGGCGACGACTTCGAAAAGACCGCCAACGGTTACGTCGATTATCTCTTGCTCGATTCACGTGGTTTCCCGATGGCTGTCTTGGAGGCCAAGTCCGAGAAATTCGATCCATTGGTTGGTAAAGAGCAGGCCCGCAAGTATGCCCGCGCACAGAATGTCCGCTTCAGCATCCTATCCAACGGCAATCTCCACTACTTCTGGGATTTGGAGCAGGGCAACCCCACGATAATCACCGAGTTCCCGACGCCAGATTCCCTCGACCAGTTCCACGATTTCAAGCCGAATCCCGATACGCTTGTGGGTGAGAAGGTTGAGACTGACTACGTCGCAATCGCACAGAACGCGAACTATCGTAACGATTCCCGTTGGAACGATCCCGGCCAGCGCGACGCCTACATTAAAGATGCTGAGCTGAAATTTCTTCGACCGTACCAACTCCGAGCCATCGTCGCGCTTCAGGGTGCGGTGTCGAAAGGCCAAACGCGCTTTCTCTTTGAAATGGCGACAGGTACCGGTAAAACATTGATTGCCGCTGCTGTCATCAAGCTCTTCCTGCGAACGGGCAATGCCAAGCGTGTACTGTTCCTCGTTGACCGCATTGAGCTTGAGAACCAGGCGATCAAACGATTTGTTCAGTTCCTGAAGAACGATTACCACACGGTCATTTACAAGGAGAACCGCGACGACTGGCGCAAGGCCGAGATCGTGGTTTCAACCGTCCAAAGCCTACTATTTAATAACAAGTACCGTCGCCTCTTCTCGCCAACCGACTTCGACTTGGTAGTTTCCGACGAAGCGCATCGTTCGATTGGGGGCAACAGCCGGGCCGTGTTCGAGCACTTTATCGGCTACAAACTCGGTCTGACCGCCACGCCGAAGGACTATCTCAGGAAGATTGACCCCGCGAAGATCAACCAACGCGACCCCCGTGAATGGGAGCGCCGCCAACTGCTCGACAGCTACAAAACGTTTGGCTGTGAGAGTGGGACACCAACATTTCGCTACAGCCTGATTGATGGGGTGAAGGAAGGTTTCTTGCTCAACCCGGTCGTTGTCGATGCTCGGACAGAGATCACCACCGAACTGCTCGCCGACGAAGGCTACTCGGTCATGCAGGAGAATGAAGACGGCGAACCGGTCGAGCAAACCTTCTTCGGTAAGGACTTCGAGAAGAAGTTCTTCTCCGACGAGACAAACCGCATCTTCTGCGAAACCTTCCTCAAGCACGCGCTGTGTGACCCGCTCAGCGGTGAGATCGGTAAGACCATCGTCTTCTGTGTCCGGCAGGACCACGCGACCCGCATCACCCAAAAGCTGAACGAACTCACTCACGCGATGTTTCCTGGCAAGTACAACTCGGACTTCGCCCTCCAAGTTACTTCCGTGATCACCGACGCCCAGCAAATGGCGGTCAGCTTCGCCAACAACAATCTGAACGGACACACCCGTTTTCTGGAGGGCTACATCAGTTCGAAAAGCCGTGTCTGCGTCACGGTCGGCATGATGACCACCGGCTACGACTGCGAAGACCTCCTAAACATCGTCCTGCTTCGCCCCCTCTTCTCGCCAACTGACTTCATCCAGATCAAAGGGCGCGGGACGCGAAAGTATCTGTTCCGCTACGTCGAGAAAGACGGCAGCCAGACTCACGAGCACGTGAAGCCCAAGGAGAAGTTCAAACTCTTCGACTTCTTTGCCAACTGCGAGTATTTCGAAGAAAAATTCAACTACGACGAGACCGTCAAGCTTCCGCCTATTGGAGCCACCGGGCCCGGACCGGAACCGCCACCACCGCCACCCGTCCCGGCCACCTACGCCAACGTTGACCCTGACCCGCTCAAGTCTCAGGTCGAGTATGCCGTGCCGGTGTACGGTATGAAGATCGACCGCAAGTTCTTCGAGAAATTCGAGGACAAGGTCAAGGCCGCACCAGAGGTGCGCGCTCGGTACGAACGTGGCGACATTCAAGGCGCGGAAGAACTCGTCGTCTCGACGCTTTTCAACAAGCCCAAGGATTTCTTCAACCTCGACAAGCTCCGCAAGGCTGTCCAACTCGACCGCCGCATCACCCTGCGCGAGCTCCTCGCCAAAGCCTTCGGAGATATCGACCGGTTCAAGACCAAGGATGAGCTGCTCGAAGAGGAGCTCGCCAAGTTCGTCTCCATCCACAAACCCGACGCCGTCCACATGCCGCACATCCGCCAGTTCTTCAAAGCGTACGTCACCGATGGCGGCGTCCGCACCATCGTGGATTCCGGCGAGTTCAGCCGGCTGGCCGACAATCCTAAGGTGTCGTTGGCGGAGATTCGCGCCCTCGACCAATGGCGCGACGTGATTCCTGACTACGTGAAAGACTATGTCCACCTCAACCAATTCATGAACTAGCCCATGCTCGACACTGACACCAAATCCCGCATCGACTCCGCCCGCGACATTCTCGTCGGCAAAGTGCCGGACCCGAAATCGCAGGTCGAGCAGATTACCATCGCCCTGATCTACAAGTTTATGGACGACATGGATCGCCAGTCCGAAGAGGTTGGCGGCAAGCCGTCGTTCTTCAAAGGCGAGTTCAAGAAATACCGGTGGGCGGACTTGCTCGACAAGCGGGTCGGCGGCCATGAACGCCTGCTTCTCTATGCCGAAGGCATTGAGAAGATGAACGAGAACAAGAACATTCCCCAGCTTTTCCGTGACATCTTCAAGGGTGTATTTCTGCCGTACCGCGACCCCGAAACGCTCAACCTCTTCCTCAAGGAGATCAACAGCTTCACCTATGAACACAGCGAGCGCCTCGGCGATGCCTACGAGTATCTGCTCAGCGTTCTCGGCACGCAGGGCGACGCCGGCCAGTTCCGCACCCCGCGCCACATCATTGACTTCATCGCCACAGTGGTCGATCCGCAGAAACAGGAAACCGTCCTCGATCCCGCTTGCGGCACGGCAGGTTTCCTCATCTCAGCTTACAAGCACATCCTCAAGCGTAACAAGAACCTCACCCCCGACGAGCGCGCCCGGCTGATGACCAACTTTTGCGGCTACGACATAGCACCCGACATGGTCCGCCTCTCCCGCGTGAACCTGTATCTGCACGGCTTCCCCAGCCCGGTCATCCACGAGTACGACACCCTCACCAGCGAGGAACGTTGGGACGAACGCTCCGACGTCATCATGGCCAACCCGCCGTTCATGACGCCGAAAGGCGGCATTCGTCCGCACAACCGGTTTTCCATCAAAGCCAACCGCAGCGAAGTACTGTTCGTAGACTACATCGCCGAACACCTCAACCCCGGTGGCCGTGCCGGCATCATCGTGCCCGAAGGTATCATCTTCCAGAGCCAGAACGCCTACAAGAGTCTCCGTCGGATGCTGGTGGAAAACTACCTCTGGGCCGTCATTTCGTTGCCCGCCGGCGTGTTCAACCCATACTCAGGCGTCAAGACCAGTATCCTCTTCCTCGACCGCAATCTGGCCAGACGCACCGATGCCGTGTTGTTCGTGAAAATTAAGAACGATGGCTTCGACCTCGGTGCGCAACGCCGACCGATTGAACAAAACGACCTGCCCGCAGCGTTGAAGGCGATTCAGGCGTGGAAGCAAAACCAGAAAGCGCCGCAGGAAGAAATCGCGCGCGCCGTTTCCCGAAAACGCCTGCTCGAATCGCCGGACATCAACCTTTCCGGTGATCGCTACCGGCCAATCGCTGTCCGCGGTAACGGCAAATGGCCAATGGTGAAGCTGGGCGAAGTGTGCACTTTCGAATACGGGACAAGCTTGCCGGAGAAGAAGAGAGCCGAAGGGCCTTACCCTGTTGTCGGCTCGAACGGAATCACCGGATGTCACAGTGAATTCACTGTGAAAGGACCGGCAATAGTTGTGGGCCGAAAGGGTTCGGCCGGCGAGGTCACTTGGATTGACCAAGATTGCGTCCCAATCGACACGACTTACTACGTCCAGTTGAAGTCCAAATCGGTTACGTTGCGCTATCTCTTCTACGTTCTGCAACAACTACGTCTGACAGAACTTCGAGGTGGCGCGGGTGTACCAGGACTCAACCGAAATGATGCGTACGAAAAGGAAATCCCGGTACTGCCGCTGGCGGAACAGGAGCGGCTGGTGGCGGAGTTGGAGGGCTACCGCAAGGTCATCGAAGCCGCTCGTCAAATCGTCTCCCACTACAAACCCACCATACCCATCGATCCCAAGTGGCCATGGGTCGAAATAGGTCAAGTTTGCAACCTCATTAACGGCAGGGCGTTCAAACCGTCTGACTGGGAAAAGAAGGAAGACGGCGGCATGCCCATCATCCGAATTCAAAACCTGAATGATCCGTTAGCCGACTTTAACTACTTCTCCGGAAGCATTGCTGGGAAGATCACCATCCAGAATGGCGACCTCCTTTTCTCTTGGTCTGGTTCACGTGGCACATCGTTTGGGCCGCACATCTGGAATCGAGAAGAGGCAGGAATTCTCAACCAACACATCTTCAAGGTGGAGCACTCTGAATCGGTTCTGCGGGGTTACCTCTACTTGGCGTTGAAGAGAGCAGTTGAGGAGGTTGAAGAGAATCTCCACGGAGGAGTTGGGCTTGTCCACATTACGAAAGGCAACTTAGAGAAGATATGTATTCCGATTCCGCCCCTCGCCATCCAGCGTGAGATTGTCGCTGAGATCGAGGTGGAGCGGAAGCTGGTGGAGGTGAATCGGGAGTTGATCGCGCGGATGGAGAAGAAGATTCAGGTCAAGCTAGCAGAGATTTGGGGCGAATGACATGAGGGGACGCCTTATGCGATGAGCCGTTCCATCAGCCAGATCCCCAAGCATGACCGCCCGCGCGAAAAGCTCCTCGCCAAAGGTGCCCGCGCGCTGAGTGACCAGGAATTGCTCGCCGTACTGCTCGGAAAGGGCACGCCCGGCATGGATGTGATGGCACTCGCCGGGAAGCTGGCGCGGGTCATGGACGAGAAGGGCCTCGACGTCCGCAGCGATGACCTCACGCAGTTGGCTGGCATCGGTGATGCCAAGGCGACGCTCCTCCTCGCCGCGATCGAGTTCGCCCGCCGGCGGATCAAGCCGGAGGGCGTGAAAATCGAAATGCCCGCCGACGTGCTCCCGCTCATCCGCCACTATGCCGACCGCAAGCAGGAGCATTTCCTCTGCGCCACAGTCAACGGCGCGAACGAGGTCATCGCCGTGCGTGTCATCTCCATCGGCCTCGCGGATCGTAGCCCGGTTCATCCGCGCGAAGTCTTCGCTGATGCACTGTCCGACCGTGCTTCGGCTGTCATCGTCGCCCACAATCATCCCGCAGGCGGTCTTGAACCGTCCGCGGCCGATGTTGAAGTGACCGGTCAACTCAAGGCAGCAGGCTCCGTCGTTGGCATCGCACTCTTGGACCACATTATCTTCAACAGGACTGGATACTTCAGTTTTCTGGAAGCCGGAAGGCTGTAGAGAGAGATCATGCCTTGCATATCAGCAGGGGTGCCTAACAACAGCATGCAGATGACGGCGCTGCGCGCCGCAGCTGATGCTGAGCGTTAGGCGCACAAGCACATGACCGCAGCACCTGACTTCATAAGCAGCCTTGAGGCGAAGGTCGCAGAGCAGCTGAAGGCTCAGCGTGTTGGCTACCTTCTCGGGGCCGGTTCGTCATACTTGGACAATACTGGGTATCCGCTCGCCTTCGAGCTGTGGGATCTCATAAAGGATCGGATTGCAGACGCACAGAAGCGGGCCGAGATCCAGGCCAAACTCGACAGCGGGGCGACGGGGATCGAGCATGCCCTCGACCTGCTCGACGATGGCGGGGCGATGGATACGCCGTATCGGCATCTGGTCACCGCGGCCATCGCGGACCTATTTCGCCCTAAGAGCCCAAGTCTTGACGTGCATATTGAATTTGTGCGTCGGTTGTCCCAACGCGGGGATCCGTGCGTAAAGGTGTTTAACCTAAACTACGACCCGCTGCTTGAACGCGCGGCTGAGGCCGCGAGGGTCCGGGTGGCGGACGGATTCCTCGGCGTGGAGCACGCCTTCTTCGATCCAGCCGTGTTCGAGGAGCGTGTCGGTCGAATTCGCGGTACCCACAAGGGGCGCCAGTTCGACGAGACTGTGAAGCCGATTCACCTGTTGAAGCTTCACGGCTCCCTTGGGTGGTACGAATGCCCTCAACGCGGAGTGCGGCGCTGCGCGTACGAGTCCGCACTGCCGGGCGGCACAAAGCGATTGATGGTGCCTCCGCAGCGACGGAAGGCGACTGACACCATGCTCCCGCCGTATGCGGCACTGTGGTCCACGTTCCGCGGGTGCTTGGGTCTCACCGCGAATAATCCGGTCAATCGCTTAGCTTGCTTCGGCTACGGCCTCACCGACGAGCACGTGAACACCGTCATTGAGGCCGCACTGGCGCGGACGGACTTCACATTGCTCATCTTCACGAAGGCGCTATCCGACACGGCGTGGAATCGTTGGAGCGTGAAGACGAACACGGTGGTGGTGACGGAAGCGCGTTGCTCCCTAAAGGGGACGATCGGTCCCGGCCATGCCGACCTTTGGCGCTTTGAGAAACTCTGCAAGGAGGTCTGATCGATGCCCGATACCCCAAACACTGTGATTGGCCACATCGTCGATGTTCAGGGAAACCTCCTCATGGCGACCTTGATCGAGGACGAACAGGGGCACACGCCGACGGTTACCATCGGTGATGAGGACATATTGGTCGGACAGCTCGGATCATACGTTGCGATCAAGCAGAATAAAGTTCACCTGATCGCCATTGTGACTCGCATGACCGAACAGGAAGCGCTCGCCGTGCAGACCATCGAGACACCCGGCGACGATGCCGCGAGATTGCCTTTCGCCAAGCGAGTCGCTCGCCTGACGCCAGTTGGCTCTGTACTCGCGGATGGCCAGTTCGAGCGCGGTGTAGCGAGGTATCCGACCACAGGAGCGGAAGTTCACGCAATCGGGTCAACCGACGTCGCCAAGATGTTCGACCGCTTCCAGTCGAAAGGCCTCGCGGTCGGCACACTTGCATCGCACCCCTCGCTCAAGGTCTGTCTCGACCCCACGAACCTATTCGGGCGGCACTCCGCGATCTTGGGGCAGACCGGGTCGGGAAAATCATGGACGGTGGCTTCCCTTGTGCAGAAGACGGTTGCGGTGATGCCCAGAGCCCACATCATCATCCTCGACTTGCATGGCGAGTATTGCTGGAAACGACCCGATGGGCTGTACTCCTACGCGTTTAACGACGCCATTGTCCGGCACGTCGATGCTCGTGAGCTGGAGATGCCCTACTGGTTGATGACCTACGCGGAGCTCTGCGACCTTCTCATCGAGCACAGCGAGAGGGAGGCCACAAATCAGACGGCGTTCTTTCGTGACTGTCTGCTGGCGGGACGGCAGCAAGAGAACACCACCGCCACGCCCACACTTGGCTTGGCAAGAGTCACCGTGGACACGCCGATCTACTTCTCTCTTGATGACATCTTGACCAAGGTGGGCGAAAAGAATGTGGAGCGGGTCGGAAACAAGCAGGGGCCCATGTTCGGCGACTTCGATCGCTTTCTGATGCGCATCGGAAGCAAGCTAAACGATACGCGATACGACTTCTTACTCAAGCCCAGGATTCGGACCACATCGGCTTCGCTGTCTGACCTTCTCCGAGACTTCGTGGGGCTTGGCACCAAGAAGGCCGCGGTCACAGTCATCGACCTCAGTTCGGTGCCATTCGATGTGCGGCCCACGGTCGCTGCGCAGATCGGGCGCCTGGCGTTTGAGTTCAACTACTGGAACCCGCTGTACCGCGAGTTCCCGATCCTGCTCGTTTGCGAGGAAGCACACGCGTATATCCCCCGCGCTGCCGAGAGCCAGTTCGCAGGCTCGCGGCGGTCGATGGAACGGATCGCCAAGGAAGGCCGGAAATATGGCGTCGGACTTGCCATCGTCAGTCAGCGGCCCCACGAAGTCTCCGAGACCGTACTTGCGCAGTGTGGGACATTCATCTGTCTGCGGATCACCAACCCCGATGACCAGGGCTATGTCCGGAGCCTCGTGCCAGAAAGCGAGGGTGACTTAATCAACGTTCTGGCGGGCTTGGGTCGGGGCGAGGCGCTCGTGCTCGGGGAGGCGGTCCCGCTACCGACTCGGGTTCAGTTCGATCGGCCGAGTCCCGCCCCCAACAGCGATGATGTGGACTTCTACGCGAAGTGGAGGGACGGGCCTGCGGACTTGAATGTGGATGAGATCGTCAAACGCTGGCGCAGTCAGGAGCGGTAGGTGTGGGCGGAAACACCTCATCGATGTTGTACGGGGCAGTTCTTCCACGTATTCCAAGATCACGATGTCTGCACTGAGCGCCTAATAACCGGTTGCAGCGGACGGTGCTGTGCGGCGCCGCTGGGGAAAACCCGTGCCGGGTTCCGAAGGGACATGTTGAGGTAAGCGCAGGGGAAAACTGGAGGCCTCCTACGTCGGCCCTCCTAGCTGATCTGGGCCGGCACATTTGGAACGCTTCCTGAAATCGCATTGAACCCAGAAGGTTGCCATGGACTCTCTCATAGTTACAGCAGTCATTAGTATCTTATGTCTCGCGCTCGGCGTTTTTGCCGCATGGCTTTGGTGTAGCAGTCGAGGGAAAGCAACCGTCGCCGCTGCCGAGGCTAGGGTTCAGGAAGTTCGGGAGCAGCTGGCTACAGCCAGACAGGATTTTTTGACCCTGCGAACACAGCTCGAACAAGCGGAAGCCGCAAGAGTTGCTGCTGAGACACGAGTTGCTGAAATCGAAAAGCATCTCGCGGAGCAGAAAACGCTCTTGGAAGATGCAAAGGCTAAGTTATCAGATACCTTCAAATCCCTTGCGGCAGAGGCACTAGCTAAGAACAACACAGGTTTCCTGATGCTGGCGGAGGAAAAATTCAAAGCGCTGAAGAGCGATGCACAAGCGGACCTGGCCGCCAGCAAGCAGGCTATTGAGGTACTTGTGGAACCACTCAGCGAAGCGCTTTCGACCTACCAGAAGGAATCGAAGGCGCTTGAGGACAAACGGCTTCAAGATCTCGGCACGGTTGGTGAACAGCTTCGTTCGTTGGCGGTAGCCCAAACGACGTTACAGCAGGAGACAGCCAAGCTTGTCAATGCGCTCAAATCGCCTCAGGTGCGTGGCCGGTGGGGTGAGATTGCGTTGCGTAAGACGGCAGAGCTTGCGGGGATGTCCGCGCATTGCGATTTTGTAGAGCAGGAGAGCGTGACAACAGAAGGCGGTCGCCTTCGGCCCGACATGGTCGTCAAACTTCCGGCAGGACGTCAGGTCGTCGTGGATTCAAAAGTCTCGCTGGAAGGCTTCATGCAAGCGTTAGAGGCTAAGACCGACCCGGAGCGCGAAGCGGCTCTTGTGCGGCACGCAGCCCAGATTAGCCAGCATGTGGCAAAGCTGGCCGAAAAAGAATACTGGGAACAGTTCTCATCCGCCCCAGAGTTTGTGGTGCTCTTCATCCCAAATGATTCATTCCTTGCAGCGGCCGCTGAAAAGGACCCCAATCTTGTTGAATCCGCCATTGCTCGCAAGGTGGTGATCGCGACCCCATCGACATTCATCGCTTTACTCCGTGCGATTGCCTACGGTTGGCGACAAGAGCAACTCACAGAGAATGCCCAACGTATTAGTGCCTTAGGGCAGGAACTGTCAGATCGTATGAGCACATTCGTTGAGCATCTTATCAAGGTAGGAGGAGGATTGAGCGCTGCCGTTGACTCGTACAACGCAGCAGTTGGATCGTTTGAAACCCGCCTGCTTCCATCTGCCAGAAAATTTAAAGCGCTTGGTGCAGGTGGAAAGCGAGACGTTGACGAGTTGACACCAATCGATCAAGCACCTCGTCTGCTTGCCGAGCCTGACGTTGATCAATCTTGAGAATCTAAAGTAAATTGAGCGAACCAAGACCTTCATGAGCGAACACGCGATCACACACAAGGACGATGGCTCACTGTGCATTCCAGGTGATGCGAGTTCCTGGGAAGCGTGGGTCAGTGCTAGCCGTGTACGCAATTACTGTGTACAGGATCCAATTCTCGATTGGCTTTCTACGTTCGGCGAAGCGAAGGGATTTATGCCGGATGACAAACAGCCAGGCTATGATCCCAGGACCGACTTCATCAAGTTCATATTCGCGAAGGGGCGGGAGTTCGAAGTGGTAGTCGTGCGTTATCTTAATAGTCATGCGCAGTTAAAAGTCATTGCCGGCGATTACACGCAGGTGCGAAGCCTCGAGGGAGCCAAGGCCACCTGGGAAGCCATGGTCAGTGGGACAGAGATCATCTCTCAGGCCGTGCTCCGGAATCCTGAGAGCCAGACCTATGGTGCTGCGGATCTCCTGATGCGTAGCGATGTCTTGGAGCGGCTCTTTCCTGGGACGATTTCACCGGATCAGCTAGCTCAGGCCGCCCCGGATTTACCTGGTGCACGATGGCACTATCGGGTCATCGATATCAAATTCACGACGCTGGATCTGCTGAAAGATGGCGGACTCGGCACAGACCAATTGGGATATATGGCACAGGTATGGCTGTACAACGAAGCTCTCGGAAGGCTACAAGGTTACGTGCCTGAGGCTGGCTATCTACTGGGACGCGGATGGAAGCAGTTGGAAGAGCGGGGTAATAACGCGCTCGGGCGTCTGGGGCGGGTTGATCGTGGACGCGTGATCTCGACGTGGAAGCAACCGCTTAGCGATATCGCGCTTGATGCTTGCTCTTGGGTGCGCCGGATGCGCGCAGAGGGTAGCGTGTGGCAGGTGCTTCCGGCTCCCTCCGTCATGGAGTTACGGCCCAATATGCGCAACATCAATGATCAACCATGGCATGTGGCTAAGCGGGACATCGCGGAACAACTGCAGGATCTGACGATTCTTCCACGAGTGTCGGTCCAGGCTCGTGCCACTGCGATAGCTCAAGGCATCACCACCTGGACAGATGCTCGGTGTCAGGCGGCTGTGCTTGGTGTGAACGGCCCAAAGCTCGCGCCAGTGTTTGATCGAATTCTGGCGGCAAATCGAGACGCGAGTGACGGCAAAGTTGTGTTCCCAGAGCGTATCACCGCCAAAGAGGAACTGTGGCGGGAGCCTGCGACGGTTGAGTTCTTCGTGGATTTCGAAACGGTGAGCGCTCTCAATGACGATTTCTCGACGTTTCCGGAGAAGGGTGGTGCCGCCCTCATCTTCATGATCGGTTGCGGATACAATGCTGGGACCACCAACCACCCTCAGTGGCAGTTTCGGGTGTTTACCACCAACCATATGACAGAGGTTGAGGAACGACGCATCATCGATGAATGGGTATCGCACATGCGTGAGATCGCTGCGTCAAAAGGAAGCAGTCTTGAGTCGGCTACGACTCGGGTGTTTCACTGGTCAGCTGCCGAAGTGAGCCAACTGGAAACGGCCTACAATTCTGCTCGCGCACGCCATTCGCAGAACAGCTCGTGGCCGATTCTACCATGGATTGATCTCCTCAACCGGGTGGCCAGGGAGGAACCAGTAACGGTCCGTGGGGCGTTTGGCTTTGGACTCAAACCGATCGCGAAGGCCATGAAGCAGCATGGTTTAATCGAGACCACATGGGGCGACGGGCCGACCGATGGCCTTGGGGCTATGGTGGGGGCCTGGTCCTGTGAGGCTGAAGCAGCCGCACAGGGTGTATCTATGGCCATGCTTCCGCTGATGAACGAGATCGCAAAGTACAACGAGGTAGACTGCCGGGTCATGATGGAAATTCTATGCTACTTCCGCCAACGGATGTAGTAATGGCGAGACTATCGAGTAACAATCAGAAACGGCCGAATAGTCCCGCCTAGCTGATCTGGGCTGGCACATTTGCGAACCCTTTCAGAGCATTGAAGTTCCGGCTAGAATTCAGGCATACTTGGGGTGAGACTGAAACAGAGGTTGACGCACCCTCAATTTTAGATCACAATACACACGGTTGCATCCCTGCGAGACCTCGTGTTTCGCAGCCCCCGGGTCCCTGTGGATCCGGGTTTTTTTATGCCTGGCCGTAGTATAATGAACCGTCATGATCACGGGACGAGTCGCCTTCTTCATCGATGGCTTCAATCTATACCACGCCCTCCATCACGCTCCATCGCCTTACAAGCACACGGATTTCCGAAAGTACAAGTGGCTTGACCTCGCGAAGCTCTGCAAGATCCTCATTCCAAGAAAGTGCACGATCACCAAGATCTCCTACTTCACAACCTATCCGATGTGGGATACCAAGAAGGTGAACAGGCACCAGACGTACGTGAGAGCCCTCCAGACAACACCAATTGAGGTCGTGCTCGGAAGATTCAAGAAGAAGGAGATTGTCTGCCGGTTGTGCAAGGGTACCTTCGAAACACCCATCGAGAAGCAAACTGATGTAAACATCGCCATCAAGCTTGTTCAGGCCGGATTGAATGACATCTTTGATACCGCCGTCATTGTCTCGGGCGACACGGATCTGGTGCCAGCCGTCCAAGGGGTGCAGCAGTTATTCCCAACCAAGCAGATCGGATTTGTCTTTCCGATGGGCAGGACCTCGAACGAGATCCGGCAGATCGCAAACTTCACCATGCGGTTGAGCGAGCGACACGTCAGCACCTGCCAGTTCCCGGATAAGATTCAGCTCAGCGGTGGCATGACGATCGAGCGGCCCGAAAACTGGCGTTAAGGCGACGCCTGCGGCGGATCGGGAACCAGTTGTCTATCAATAGGATGTGGGGAGGAGACTCGCTAGCCTCTTCCATCGCTGGGTCCCAGGGCAGGGGCCTCTGTTGGCGCTCCAGTCTGGAGTTGGACCCCATTTTTTGGTTGGAACGTTTCCACGGTTTGCGCCGGAACGGCATGAGACACTTCCGCCACGAGTCCCATAGACCCGCGCATTCCTCTCCCCGGCCACAGCCTCGCGGTCCGGTGGATGAGGCCGAACGCCGTTTTTTGAGCGCGACGGCGGTGGATCCCGCACCTCGCATCCGGCTGGAAGATGGCAGCCAGGAGCTCACCATGCGGGCGATGGATCTGATCTGCCCGATTGGGATGGGGCAGCGCGGATTGATCGTGGCTCCGCCAGGGAGCGGCAAGACGACCTTCCTCAAGCACATCTGCCAGGCGGTGGCCAAGAGTCAGCCGACGATGAACGTCTACTGCTTGTTGGTCGATGAGCGGCCGGAAGAGGTGACCGACTTCAAGCGCAGCGTGCCCGCCGAGGTGCACGCCTCGTCATCAGATGAAACCTATGAGCACCACATCAAGATCGCAAATACGCTGATGCAACAGGCGGTGCGCAAGGCCGGGGCAGGCGAGCAGGTGCTGGTGGTGATCGATTCGCTGACGCGTCTGGCCCGGGTGCACAACGCCGAGCGGCGCTCGAGCGGCCGCACGCTCTCCGGCGGGATGGATGCGCGGTCGCTTGAGGTGCCGCGGCGCATCTTCGGCATGGCCCGGAAGATCGAACACGGCGGGTCGCTGGCGATCCTGGGCACCCTCCTGGTCGACACCGGCAGCCGGATGGACCAGGTGATCTTTGAGGAGTTCAAAGGCACCGGCAACATGGAACTCGTGCTCTCCCGCGAGATTTCTAGTCAGCGGATCTTTCCCGCCATCGACATCGCCAAAAGCGGCACCCGCAAAGAAGAGCTGCTTTTTGAGCCGAGCGAGCTGGAACCGGTCAGGAGAATGCGCCGGGCGCTGGCCGTCTTAGGCCCGGTGGAGGCGGCGAAAACACTCATCACCCGCCTTCGGCAATCCCCCACCAACAAGGCGCTGCTGCAAGGAAAATAGGGGACGGTTCTAATTTTTTGATGGTAGACTCACTTGGCTGATCCAGGCTGGTGTGTTTGGAATCTCTTACGATGTTTCTGAAAGGACGATGATGCACCGTGTCATGCGCTTGATCGGGGTGGTGGTGTGGGTGGCACTGGTAGGCATGCCGGCGGCGGAGGCGGGGGTCAAGACGGACTCGCTGGTCAGGGTGTTCGTCAAGATGAACCGGATGGATTATCTCAACCCCTGGCAATCGCACGGCGGGCAGATGGCCAGCGGCTCCGGCTGCATCATCGCCAGCAATCGCATTTTGACCAACGCCCACCTCGTGGATGACCATACGTTCATTCAGGTGCGCAAGGAGTCCGACCCCAAGAAGTACACGGCGACCGTCGAGGCCGTCGGCCAGGACTATGATCTCGCCCTCCTGCGGGTCGACGACCCGGAGTTTTTTCGCGGGGTCTCGCCGCTGGAGTTCGGCGGGCTGCCTAATCTGCAGGATTCCGTCACCGTGTTCGGCTATCCGATGGGAGGCGAGCAGCTGTCGATCACGACCGGGGTCGTCTCGCGCATCGAAGTTATTTCCTACACTCAAAGCAATCGGGAGTTGCTGAGCATCCAAATTGATGCGGCCATCAACCCCGGCAACAGCGGTGGGCCTGTGCTCAAGGATGGAAAGATCATCGGGGTGGCGATGCAGGGGATTTCGTCCAGCCAGAATATCGGGTATATGATCCCTGTGCCGGTCATTACGCATTTTCTCGATGAGGTCGCGCGTGGGGCCTCCGAGGGGGTGCCGACCTTGGGTGTTTTCACCCATAACACCGAGAACGAAAGCGCGCGCCGCTACTACAGGATGCCGGAGAGCGAGGGTGGGGTCGTCGTGACGCATGTGGCGCCGTTCTCCTCTGCGGATGGGTTGCTGCAGGAGGGGGATGTGATTCTTGAGTTGGACGGTGTGCCGGTCAGCTCGGACGGCACCGTACCGTTTCGGGAGCATGAGCGGTTGGATATGTCGTCTGTGATCAGCTCCAAGCATGTCGGCGATATGTTGGCGGTGAAATACCTGCGTGACGGGACCCTCCATAAGCTGAAGATCGGGCTGAAACAGTTTCCGGATCTCGTGCCGCCCGTCAACGCGTCCGCCAAGCCGTCCTATTATATTTATGGGGGGCTGGGATTTACGGTTCTCAGCACGGACCTCATGAACGAATGGCGGGAGATGTTGGGGTTTGATACGGAACGGTTGATTCCGCTCTCGTTCAAGTATTGGGCCTATGGCCCCGGGGCATTGAACGAACAGCGCAAGAAGGAACTGGTCGTGCTATCGGAAGTCTTGCCGGATCCGGTCAACGTCGGATATCATGAGCACCAGTTCGAGCTCATCACCAAGGTGAATGGACACGCGTTTGGGTCCTTTCAGGAGTTCGTGACGCTCGTCGAGCACAATACCGAGGAGTACGTCGTCTTCGAGAATGAAACGAAGCAGAAGTTGATTATTTCCGCCAAGGATGCGGCCCGCGCGACCGAGGATATCCTGAAACGCAATCACATCTCGAGCCGGTGCTCGGAAGACGTCAGCCTCTGGCTGAAGCAGGCGGCGCAGGATGGACCCGTTGGAATCCGCACAGATTGACTGCCCGTACTGCGGGGAGTCGCTTGAGATCACCGTTGACACCTCAGCGGGCCAGCAGGATTATATCGAAGATTGCCAGGTGTGCTGCAAGCCCATTCAGTTCCGGATTCGCGTGAGCGCGGACGGCCAATCGCGCATTGACGTACGTGGTGAGGATGAAGCATAACGGAAAGGCTGCCACATGGCGCACGTGAACTACCAGTTTGAAAAGCGGAAGAGAGATTTGGAAAAGAAACAGAGGCAAGAAGCCAAACGCCAGCGCAAACTGGAACGAAAGAAACAGCAGGGTACTGAGCCGCCGGCAGCACCCCCGAGCACTCCGCCCAGCTGATCGGGGCCGGTCCACAGGACCACAAGGAGGGGAGCATGACGAAGTGGCTGATGTGCGGCACAGAGGTGGTGGGCGGGAAGGGCGGTCTGGCGATTCTGGTCTTGCGGCTGGTGGCGGGGGTGGCGTTTATCCAGCATGGCTGGCCGAAGTTTCAGCACGCCTTCAACTGGATGGGGCCCGAGGCCACGGTGCCCGGGTTCCTGCAGGCGCTCGCCGCGTTGTCCGAGTTTGGCGGCGGGATCGCGCTCATCCTTGGCCTGCTGACCCGGCTCGCTTCACTCGGCATTGCCTGCACGATGCTGTACGCGATTTTCCTGGTGCATATTCCGAAGGGCGACCCGTTCGTGGGCCGGGGTGGCAGCTCGTATGAGTTGGCCGCCGTGTACCTGGCGATCATGATCGTCTTGATGTTACGCGGCGCGGGCCAGGTCTCCCTCGATGCGCAGATCTGCCGAAAGAAGGGATAGCCAGAGAGCGATTCCGGGGACAGATCACGCATGCCGTCTCGCTCACCCAGACCGTTGAGCGTCAAAGTCATTATTCTCTACCTGGTGATCGGTTCCGTGATGCCCAACCTGTTCATTGATCCCACCTATTGGAGTCCGATCTTCGGCGTTCGTGTCGAGGGGTGGCCCGCCATCGCTCACGAGCTCATCTTCAGCGTGACGCTGCCTCTGATCGTGGCGGTCGGCCTCTGGCGGCTCTCCGACCTGGCCCGGCGGTGGGCCATCGGACTGAGCGCCTATTGGATGCTCAATTCGCTCCTGATGCTGGCGAATCCGCACCTGCGAGCCATGGAGTATGCGGAGGTCTATGATCCTGATCTGAGCCGGTCGGTCAATATCGCCATCGATGTCTCGGTCACTGTCCTGATCTTTGCGATTGAGTTTCTGGTCATCTGGTTTCTCATCAAGCGCAAGCCGGCGTTCAGCACAAGGAGGGGTGGATGAGTGAGGAGCAGGGCGCAGCACAGGGAGAGACGAAAGAACAGCGGTTTCAGCGGCTGGCGACCAAGCGGACCCAGGCGGCACTGCAGAAGATCAAGCTGCTCGGCAACCTGACCAGCTCCAGCTATGGTTACACGCCGGAGCAGGCGGCGAAGATTCTCGGCGCGCTGCGTGCGGCGGTGGATGCGGTGGAGGCCAAGTTCAACCGGGTCCGGGGCAGCCAGGGCGCGCAGACGTCGTTTTCGCTGTAACCCCCGGTCCGCTGCCGGCAAATATCGGTGGTTGACACGGCCCGCATAGCGTGATAGGATACCCCGTCTGTTGTTCAGCCTTATCGAGTCCAGCAAACCGTAGAGCTGTTCACGCTCTGCGGTTTTTTACATTCAGAGGGGAGGTGGTTCAGGTATGGCAAAAGGCACCGTGAAGTGGTTCAGCGATCAGAAGGGGTACGGGTTCGTGACCCCGGAAGACGGCTCGAAGGACGTGTTTGTCCATCACACCGCGATTCAAGGCGAAGGCTTCAAATCGCTATCCGAAGGTCAAACGGTCGAATTCGAGATCACGCAGGGCCCGAAAGGTCCTCAGGCGACCAACGTCGTCAAGCAGTAACCCCTCCCCCGCATCCTGCGGGGAGAGGGTCAGGCCGCGGGCGTCCATCTTCGGATGGGCGCCCTTCGCCTTTCTGTAGGAGCCTGGCCTCTCTGCGGTTACGGAATCTTGCGGAGGCGTGGGTGATCTGCTAGGGTGAGGTGATGGTGACGGTGATCCTGGACGGCTACAATGTCATTCATGCGCTGCCGGACCTCGCGCGGCAGCTGGACCGCAGCCTGGAAGCCGCGCGGGCAGCGCTCCTCAATCTCTGCGGCGCCTACCGGGCGCGGCGCGGGGACGTGGAGCGGCTGTGCGTGGTGTTTGACGGCAGCGATGCCGAGGCCGGCGGACCCCGGGAGCATCAGCAGGGGGTCACGATGCTGTTCAGCCGCCAGGGCGAAGAGGCGGATGAGCGGATCCTGAGCCTGATCCGGGCCGGGGGCAGCCGCGGCCGCTTCGTGGTGGTCTCAAACGACACAGAGGTCAGCAACAACGCCCGGGCGCTTGGCGCCCAGGTCCTGTCGGCGGCGACGTTCTCAGGCCAGGCCCGGCCGGTGCGCACCACCCCCTCGGCGACCCGGACCGCCGATGAGAAGGCGTTGCTCTCCACCCGCGATGCCGAGCGGATCACCGAAGAGTATCGCAGGACCTTAGAGGCCCGGAGGCATCCAAAATAGGGAACAGCTCTGCTTTAAGGCATACCGTCGGCGTGCTTCTCCTCAGCGCAGTATGGATTGCGCCCGCGCAGGCGGCCAGCGGCTCGCCGGATGTGCCAAGCCAGCGTGCCCTTGAGCTCTACGCGAAGCATGAGCAGGTGTGCGAGCAGCGTGGCTGGCACAAGTTCACCCTTACGGTTGACGGCCGTGAGCGGCAGCTGTTCTGGAAAGGGCCGCCGGGCGCCTGGACGCACGGAGCGATCATCGCCTTCCATGGCGGCGGCGGGATGGACTCCAACTACTGCAGCACGGCGATCCTGGGCCAGCCGATGGTCGACTTTGCCGACCAGGCGCTGGCGCAGGGGTTTGCCGTGTTCTCCCCCAACGCGGCGCGCGGCGTGCTCAAAGACGCCAAGGGGAACTCCTGCGGCAAGCGCTGGAACTGTGTCACCCAGCCGCATGAGCAGGGTACAAGCCTTGACCTGGCGTTTATCCGCACCCTCCTCACCCAGGCGATTCCGGCACTGCGCCCGCCGGGGAGTGCGACGGACCTCTTCGTCACGGGCGTGTCAAACGGCGGCTTTATGACGGTGCTGGTCGGCACCCAGTTTCCTGGGCTGATCAGCGCGTTTGCCCCGGTGTCGGCCGGCGACCCGTATGGCACGCACATGGACTGCGGGCCAGGACCGCTGGCGTCGATCCGCAAGAGCGCGCCAGGCTCCTTTCACGACAACGAGACCGGCCGGTCGGTGGCCAAGCGCGACGCCTGCTCCGCAACGGCCTATCCGCACGAGCAGCCCTGGCCTGAGGCGGCCGGACCCAAGCCGCCGTTTAAGCTGTTCTACCATGAGGGCGATGCCGGCGTGGACCTTTCGTGCAAGCACAAGCTGCGGCAGCTGTTGATCACGCACGGCTATCCTGATGACGGCTCGTTCATCATCACGGACCGCGGCCGGCGGACCATCCCCAAGCATTTTTGGGTCGCCCCCTACAACAAACCGATCCTCGAGTTTTTCAGCCGTTCCGCACGCGCACGGCAGTAAGCCCCGAGAGAATTGCTGGACGGATGTCGAAACGAGGACTAGAATGGGCTTCCCATGAGCAAGGCGCTCAAGCAGGAACAACGGGTAGACGAAATCCGGCGCGAACGCCGTGTCCAGCTGCCGGTGAAGCCGTCTCCGGCCAGCCCGGCGCAAGCGACGCCGTTGCTCTTAACCTACGTCCCGCGCGTCAGTCCGGTGCCTGCGGAAGCCGCGCCCATCGTGGTGCGCGCACCATTTCGCCGATGGAGGCTGTGGCTCCAGCCCGGCCTTGGGCTGGCTTCAGTCGCACTCGCCTTTCTGACGCTTGTGATGGTCGTTCCGGGTCGACCTGACAGAGCTCCTGCGCCGGTGGCTCAGGGCGGTCCTGTACGGATCGCCTCACTTGCCTCGCATCCTGCGCCGCAATCGACTGACCCTGTTAGCCACGCCGTTCCCGCCAACCCCATCATGCTGCAGGCGGTGGACCAGCGAAGTGTTGAGATGAGTCGCGCATTAGAGGAAGCGAAGCGAGCGATCGTGCTCATGGATGAGGCCATGCGGCATGCCGCATGGGTCTACGCCGCCACACGCAGTCCCTCGAACCAACCCCGACCCCAGTCGTAAGGCGCCGCTTCGCGGCGTCACCGCTCTGTAGACCCCTGCGGCACGTTCCGGCTGCCGGCCAAGGACGCCTGCTGGCGGCTGATGAGGACGGTCCCAACGCTCTGCGCCATGGCGTCCCATAATGGCACAAGACACTCGCGGTACATGATGCGATCGTCCTCGTGGAGGACGGCGGGCCGGCGGGTCATCCAATCTACCCACACTTCCTTGTCATAGCGTTGCGTCAGGCTGCGCTTCCACACCGTCTGCTGCGTGGCCGCCTCTCCCAACAGACAGTCAAGCTCCGCCTGGTAGCTCCTGGTTGCGGGATGCCCCTGTCCCACCTCGTAGGTGAGGCGCGGCACCGTGCACTGCAGGGTGTACTGCACGGCGGCTGCGTCCGTTGAATCGAGCGTCGCGTTGACACCGTTGACGTGGAGGTATTTCACGAGGAGCGCCGTGAGGACCGCCGCCGTCGGCAATCCTTCATGAGGAAGGGAAGAGGCGTCGAGGCGCGCTGTGGGGATCTGCACGGGCAACACTTGCACTCTCGGTGACTCCGCGCCCAAGGGTTGGGAGCCCGGCCACATCGCAGGAAACTCGTAACTCTCGCGCAGCGGCCCCTGGCAGCCGCAGACAGCCAGCGCCAGCCCAAGAAGCGCACCTTGACCACAAGCTCGGAACGGGTTTGCCATATCCTGAAGCACATTGTAGCAGGATCGATCGTCAACGCACATGAAGAAGAGCGGCAGCGGACAGATGGCCCACACCCGCCTCATGCCGCCCATCGTGTTGATCTTTCGCCAGTCAGTGTGCGGTTTTGTGACATCAGGTATACTTTGTGAAGGCCCATTCCGCACGGGGGAATGGGCGTTGTCATGTGGGAGGGGATCATGGCTGAAACGGACGCGTCGCGCCGGTTGATCGTCATCGACGACGACGAAAAAATCCTGAAGATCTACGACGAGCTGTTCACGCCGCGGGGATTCGCCGTCACCCGCTGCCCGGACAGCACGCGGGTGGTCGCCCAGCTGAAGGCGGAGACGTACGACGCCGCGCTGCTGGACATCCGGATGCCCGGGCTGGAGGGAACGGATCTGCTGCCGCTGATCAAGAAGGTGCGGCCGGATCTGCCGGTGATCCTCGTCTCGGCCTATTGCGATGACGCCAACGCCGGCTACTACCACTCGCTGGGGGCGTTCGGGATCATCGGCAAGCCGTTCAGCCACGAAGTGCTGGTGGACACGATCAACCGGGCGATGGAGCAGGAGGAGCGGATTCCGCTGGTGCTGACCGACCTGTCGCTGCGGGGCGCGCGCGACCAGGTCTACCGCAAGCTGATCCTCGCCGCACTGCGCAAGACCAACTGGAACCAGGTCAAGGCGGCGGAAGCGTTGGGCATCAGCCGGTACTGCCTGATCCGGTGGTTGAAGAAGCTCGGCATCTCGTACTGATCCCCGCGGTTACGGGGCCTCGCCAAGCGCCAACTTGCTCACCAGCGCGCTTTCCAGATAGTCGAAATCAAACGGCTTCATAATGTAATCGCTCGCCCCCAGTTCTGCGGCGTGGTGCACCGAGTCCTCTTCCTGGAGGCCGGTGATCATGATGACATGCACCGAGGGGCGAAGCGCCTTCATTTTCTCAAGCGTCAGCAGCCCGTTCATGCCCGGCATGCTGACATCCAGCAGAACGGTGGTGGGGAGTTCCCGTGCAAGGCAGGCCAGGGCTTCATCGCCGGAACCCGCCTGGGTGACGCGGAAGCCCTTCAGGCTCAGGAAATCCGCCAGAATCTGCCGCAGGCGAGGCTCGTCATCCACAACCAGGATATGGCCTGGCTCACGGATTGTCTGGCTGCTCCGGTCTGTGTCCATCTGAGGGCTATCTCACGCTGCACGCTGAGTCAACTGTACCATATGTTCAAGCAGGCCGTCAAACGTAACATATTGTCAATAAATGAGTTATGTGTACTTTATGCACAATTGAGGGCTGAACTGTGTCAGGAGTGCAACATCTGCGGGTCAGAGTGTGCGGGAGAAAATATTGACGCCGGCACGCCGCCACCTCAAAATAGAGCGACGAAACGCCAACGTGAGGCCAGGGAGGGATGATGGCATCAGACGGGTCGAGTAATGTCACTATAGCGGCAAAGGTGTCTGCGGCGATGTTGGTGCTGGCGGTGTTCCCGACGTGGTCAATCGGTTATTACGATCTGCTCCGGCTGGTGGTGTGCCTTTCGGCTGTGTACATTGCCCTGTATGCGAAACGGGTGGCCAAGAGCGACCGGCTGCTGTGGATCATGATCGTCATCGCGTTGCTCTATAACCCCATCAGCCCCATCTATGTGAACCGCGGTCTCTGGTCGCTGCTCCATCTGGTCGCCGCCGCGGTGTTTTGGATCACCGCCACGAGCCCCAAGCGGCTCTCGTAAGGGCCGGACCATCCTCACGGCATGGTGACGACAGCGGTGGTCGCTGTCACCTGGCTGGCATGCCTGGTGACCCTCCTCGGGTTTCTCGGGCGGTGGGGTTGGTTCTGCGACCTCGCGAGCCATTTCCGGCTGCAATATGCGTGGGGGCTGGCCGCCTGCGCGGCGTGGCTGCTTTTCATCGGCCAGGGCGGGCACGCACTCCTCGCGCTCCTCGGGGCGGCGGTCAATCTCAGCGCCATCACGCCGCTCTACGCCAAGACCGCCCGGCCGCCGAGCCGGCACGTCTTCCGCGCGCTCTCAGCCAACCTCTGGTATCTCAACCGCTCGCACGAGCGCGTGCGGCAGTTCATCCGCGAGGCGAACGCCGACATTCTGATGTTTGAAGAGGCGAACGACGCCTGGCTGGCCGCGCTCAAGGACCTTCAGGCGGACTACCCGTATTCCAAAAGCGTGTTTCTCCGCAAAGGGTTCGGGCTGCTCTTCTGCACGCGGATGCCGGTGGAGTCGATCGAGGTCGTGCACACAGGCGAAGCCGGGTTGCCGTCGCTCATGGCCCGCGTGAAGCTGCGCGGGCAGGAGCTCATCGTCATCGGCGCGCATCCGGCCTCGCCCGGCACGCCCCGGCGCGCGCGCCAGCGCAATGCCCAGCTGCGCGGGTTGGCGTCTCTGATCGCGTCGCTGAAGGCACCGGTGATGCTGCTGGGCGATCTCAACATCACCTCGTGGGCGCCCGGATTCCAGGATCTGGTGCGGGAGTCCGGGCTCCGGGACAGCCGCATCGGCTTCGGGCTGCAGCCGACCTGGCCGGCCCATGTCGCCTGGCTTCGGGTGCCCATCGACCACTGCCTGGTCTCCCGGGAGATCGTCGTGCACCGGCGGCGGGTGGGGCCGAACATCGGCTCGGACCACTACCCGGTCATCGTCGACTTCTCGATCACGGCCGCGTAGACGGACGCGCGCCGGTATGGTAAGGTAAGGGTCCTTCCTCGATGGGCATCAACTGTGGAATCGTCGGGCTTCCCAATGTCGGCAAATCGACGATTTTCAACGCGATCACGCGTGCATCAGTGCCGGCGGCCAACTACCCGTTCTGCACGATCGACCCGAATGTGGGGGTCGTGCAGGTGCCGGACTCCCGCCTGACCGCCCTCGCGGAGTTGGTGCCGGCCGAGCAGATCGTGCCGACGGTCATGCAGTTCGTTGACATCGCCGGCCTGGTCAAGGGGGCGAGCCAGGGGGAGGGGCTCGGGAACCAGTTTCTGGGCCACATCGCGGAAGTGGACGCGCTCGCCCACGTGGTGCGCTGCTTCGAGGATCCGGATGTCATCCACGTCAGCGGCTCGGTGGATCCCACGCGCGACATCGAGATCATCAACACCGAGCTCGCCCTCAAGGACGTGGGCGCGGTGCAGTCGAACCTCAACCGGCTGGCCAAGCTGGCCAAGGGGGGCGACAAGAAAGCGGCGACGGCCATCGGCGTGCTCGAGGCGATCGCCAAGCCGCTCGATCAGGCGGTGCCGGTTCGCGCGACCATGACGCAGCTGCCGCCCGAGGCGTGGGACATAGTCAAGCCGCTGAACCTGCTGACCGCCAAACCGGTGCTGTACGTGGCGAACGTCTCGGAGCAGGACGCCGCCGGAGGCGAGTCCCCTTCCGTGGCGGTGGTCCGCGAGATCGCCAAAGCCGAAGGCGCGCTCGTGGTCCCGATCTGCGGGGCCATTGAGGCGCAGATCGCCACGCTCGAAACGGAAGAGGAGCGCGTCGAGTACCTGGCTGCGGTGGGGCTGAAAGAGCCCGGCCTGCAGCGGTTGATCCGGGCGGCCTATGAGCTGCTCGGCCTGATCACGTTCTTTACAGTGGGCCCGAAGGAGGACCGCGCCTGGACCGTGCGACGCGGCTCAACCGCCCCCCAGGCGGCCGGGCAGATCCACAGCGATTTTGAGCGGGGGTTTATCCGGGCCGAGGTGATCGGCTATGATGATTTTCTCACCTGCCGCAGCGAGGCGACCGCCCGCGAGCGCGGGAAGCTTCGCCTGGAAGGGAAGGAATACATCGTCAAGGATGGGGATCTGATGCATTTCCGGTTCAGCGTCTAAGATGCGTCTCCGGTACGGGTGGCTGCTGCTCGGCGGGTTGTGCGCCGCCTCCGGCGCAGCGATGGCCGAACCCGACGAGCCGTATCAGGTGCCGATCGGGCTACCGCGTCAGGCGGTGCTCGAGGCGCTGCAGCAGCCTGCGTGGAGCGGCACGCATCGCGGCGCGCGCGCCGATGCGTTTCAGCGTCCGCCTCCCAAGCGCCGCGAGGATCACCCGGCTCAGGCCGCGTACCACGCCGTCTACCTGGTGGTGTATGACCGGCACGACCGCGCCTTGACCGTCATCCAGTCCGATGCGAAAGACGCGGTCCGCCGCGTCGGCGAGTGGGCCAAGTGCGGCAAACGCCACGGGCCCAATGCGGCCAAGGCGGAGGCGCGCTGCACGCCCGTCATCGAGCCGCTCTATCGCGCGCAGCGGACGGCCGATGCCGCGGACGCGATGACGCAAGCCGCTCAGTACCGCGAAGCCGGTAACCAGGAGCGCGCTGAGTCGTTCTACCAGCGGGCGCTGGCCGCCGCCGAGGAGCTGCACGGAGCGGACAGCCGCCAGGTGGCCGACGTTCTCAAAGAGTATGCCGCCTTCCTGCGGAAAACGGGCGAAATCGAGGATGCCGCCTCTATGGAGGGCCGCATCCAGGAGATCCTGTCGCCCGGGCAGGCGGACGAGGCGCCGGCCGGCCCGTGAGCCGCAAGCGGTTGATCGTCTACGATCTGGACGGCACGCTCGCCGATACGGTTCAGGACATCGCCGAGGCGGCGAACCACATGCTGGGCCAGATGGGTGCGGCTTCGGTGTCGCCTCAGCAGATTCGCCGGTACATCGGCCGGGGCGTCTACCAGCTCGTCAAGGACTGTCTGGGCACGGAGGATCTCTCGCGCGTCGATGAGGGGCTGGCCGTGTACCGCCGCTACTACCGCCAACATCTGCTCGACCACACGCGGCTCTACCCGCTTGCGGAGGAAGTCCTGAAGCATTTTCACGGGCGCGCGCAGGCGGTCATCACGAACAAGCCCAACCCCTATTCCCGCGAGATCCTCACCGGACTCGGTGTGGCCGGCTACTTCATCGAGATCATCGGCGGCGACTCACCCTATCCGCGCAAGCCGGATCCGACCTCGCTGCGCGCGGTGCTCGAGAAGACATCGGTGCCGCCGGCCGAGGCGCTGTTCATCGGAGACAGCCCGGTCGATCTCGAAACGGGACGCAGCGCCCAAGTGCAGACGGTGATGGTGCTGCACGGGCTGGCCGAAGAGGCCGAACTGCGGGCGGCCGGGGCGGAGCTGCTGGTGCGCGATTTTCGCGCGCTCCTGGAGCTGGCGACCCGGGAAGGCTGGTGAGCCGTGTGCTATAATGCGATCCCAGAGCATGCCCACGAAGACCTCCCACGATAAAATCTTCGCCAGCCGGCAGCGGCTTATCAAAGACTTCAATTTCGGCCAGAAGACGGCCGTGGTCTTTGACGACATGCTCATCCGCTCGGTGCCGTTCTATCGGGAAATGCAGCGGATGATCGGCGAGATCGCCTCGGATTTCGCCGTCGAGGGCACGAACGCCTACGACCTGGGCTGCTCCACCGGTACGACGTTTCTCGCCCTGGACCCCGTCGTGGCCAAAGGGGTGCGGTTCGTGGGCGTGGACTCCTCGCCGGACATGCTGCGGCAGGCCAGGGAGAAGTTCAAGCAGCACCGGCTCGCCCACCAGGTCAAACTGGTCTGCGCCGACCTGAACCAGCGCGTGGAGGTCACGAACGCCTCGTTCGTGATCCTGAACCTCACCCTCCAGTTTGTCCGCCCGCTGAAGCGGCAGCGCCTCATCCGGTCGATCGCCAAGGGGATGAACAAGGACGGCTGCCTTATCCTCATCGAGAAGGTGCTCAGCCGCCACTCGATGCTCAACCGGTTTTTCATCAAGTACTACTACGCCTTCAAGGAGCGCAACGGCTACAGCAAGCTGGAGATCAGCCAGAAGCGCGAGGCGCTGGAGAACGTGCTCATCCCGTACCGCATCGAGGAGAACGCGGAGCTGCTGCTGGGCAACGGCTTCAGCGAGTGCGAGGTGTTCTTCAAGTGGTACAACTTTTCGGGCCTGATCGCGATCAAATGAACCAGGCGAACGTCGCGATCGGCAATTTCTTCTTCAAGTACCGCAACGCCGTCTTTCCCGCCGTCTTCGCCGTGATGCTCCTACTGATGCGGCCCGAGGTCCTGCTGGGCAGTGCTGCGCTGGACCGGTTCCTCGGCCAGCTGGGGGTCGTGATCGCGCTGGCGGGCGAGCTGCTGCGGCTGGCGACGATCGGCTTCGACTACATCGACCGGGGAGGGAAGAACAAGCAGGTCTACGCCAGCCGGCTGGTGCACGGCGGCGTCTATGCGCTGACCCGCAACCCGATGTACGTCGGCAACGCGATGATCGCCGTCGGCATGACGATGATCGCCGGCGCCCCGCTGGGCTACCTGGTCATTATCCCGTTCTTCCTCTTCGTCTATCAGGCGATCATCGCCGCGGAGGAGGCCTACCTGCGCAGCCGCTTCGGCGAGGACTACGACGCGTACCGCAGGCAGGTCAACCGCTATCTGCCGTCGCCGGCCAGGATTTCCGGCGCGTTTGCCGGCATGCGCTACGACTGGAAGCGGGCGATCAAGCAGGACCTCAGCACGATCATGGGGGTGCTGATCGGGCTAGTACTCCTGCCGTTCTGGCGCACGCTTTTCCTGGGCGGGCGCCACGCCGCCATCAACGACCTGCCCGTGACGCTGACGCTAGCACTCGGCGTGGGGGCGCTCTACGCCGTCCTCCATGCCATGAAGAAGCGCGGCAAGTTCGCCTCGTAAGTTCCGCCAGCATGAAGGTCTCCGACCTGTTCGTGAAATGCCTCGAGAACGAAGGGGTGCAGCACGTCTTCGGCGTGCCCGGCGAGGAGACCGAAGACCTTCTCTTTTCGCTCGGCCAGTCCTCCATCACGTTCGTGCCCACGCGGCATGAGCAGGGCGCGGCCTTCATCGCCGACGTGTGGGGACGGCTGACCGGAAAGGCCGGCGTGTGCCTCTCCACGTTGGGGCCGGGCGCGACCAACCTCATCACCGGGGTGGCCGATGCGAATCTTGACAAGAGTCCCGTGGTGGCGATTACCGGGCAGACGGACTTGAACCGGATCCACAAGGAAAGCCACCAGTACCTCGACATCGTCAGCATGTTCCGGCCGATCACTAAATGGAACGCGAGGATCACGAGCCCGGATTCGGTGGCTGAGATGGTGCGCAAGGCGTTCAAGGTGGCGGAGAACGAAAAACCCGGCGCGACGCATCTCGAGCTGCCGCAGGATGTCGCCGCGATGGAATCCGATCGGCAGCCGATCCCGGTGCGCCATGTCCGCCGGCCCGATCCGGATCAGCAGGCGTTGCAAGAGGCCGTCTCGCTCATCACCCGGGCGAGAAAGCCGTTCGTCATCGCCGGCAATGGCGCAGTCCGCAAGCCGGCGTCGGAGCAGCTGCGCGAGTTTGTCGGACGGTGCCACATGCCCATCGCGCACACGTTCATGGGGCAGGGCGCGGTCTCCGATGACAGCCCGGAATCGCTCCACACGATCGGCCTGGGATTCAGGGACTTCGTGATGGACGCCGTGGATCAGGCCGATCTGGTCATTACGATCGGCTATGACCTGGCGGAATACGCGCCCGATGCCTGGAACCCGAAGGCGGATACAACCATCATCCACATCGATTTCACGCCGGCCGAAGTCTACACGCACTACCAGCCGGCGGTGGAGATCGTGGCGGACATTGCCGCGACCCTGCGGGAGCTGAACGAGCGGCTGGCAGCCACGTCCTGCACGGTGGATGCCTCGTGGTATGTGCCCATCCGCGATCGGATTCGGGCGGACATCAAGAGTTATGACCTGCACCCTGGCCAGCCGTTCACCGTGCCGGGCGTGTTGAACCTGCTGCGCGGGATCATGGGCGATGACGGCCTGCTCATCAGCGATGTGGGCAGCCATAAGATGTGGATCGCGCGCAATTTCCCCACGCGCTGCCCCAACGGCTGCGTGATCTCCAACGGGCTGGCGAGCATGGGGATCGCGCTGCCGGGCGGCATCGCCGCGTCGCTGCAGCATCCCGGCCGGCCGATCGTGACCGTCATGGGTGACGGGGGGTTTCTGATGAATTCGCAGGAGCTGGAGACCGCGAAGCGCATCGGAGCGGCCTTTACGGTCCTCGTCTTCAACGATAATGACTACGGGCTCATCAGCTGGAAGCAGCAGATGTCGCGCGGGCGCTCCACCGGCACCCGCCTGACCAACCCCGACTTCAAACGGTACGCGGAGAGTTTCGGCATCACCGCCTACCAGCCGCGCACGCTCCAGGATCTGCAGCAGCAATTGCCCGCGGCGGTCCGCTCGCAGGAGCTGTCTCTCGTGGAGATTCCGATTGATACGAGCGTGAACGCGGAGTTGGTGAAGAAACTGAACGCCCGAACCCGCAGAGACTGACGCATGGCCTTCACGGCGATCAATCCGGCCACCGGCGCGGTCATCGCATCCTACGAGGAGCAGTCGGCCAACGAAGCCGGACAGCTGCTGGCGCAGGCGGATCGCGCCTTCGCCGGGTGGCGCCGCACGGATATGACCCATCGGGCCGCGCTGATGAAGCAGGCCGGGGTGCTGTTGCGCAAGGAGCAGGCGTCCCATGCGCGGCTGATGGCGCAGGAGATGGGCAAGCCGGTGGCGGAGGGCCGTTCGGAGATCGAGAAGTGCGCTTGGGCGTGCGACTACTACGCCGAGCAGGCGGCGCGGTTTCTGGCGCCGGAGAGCATTCCCACCGATGATGCCAAGAGCTTCGTGACATTTCAGCCGCTGGGCATCGTCCTGGCGGTGATGCCGTGGAACTTTCCGTTCTGGCAGGTGTTCCGCGCCGCGGTCCCGGCGCTCATGGCCGGCAATGCGATGGCGCTGAAGCACGCCTCGAACGTGCCGGGCTGTGCCGCGGCGATCGAGGAGTGTTTCCGCAAGGCGGGATTTCCGAAGGGGTTGTTTTGCAATCTCGTCGTGGGATCCGTCCAGGTGGCGGAGATCATCAAACATCCGCTGATCAAAGCGATCACGCTGACCGGCAGCACGCCGGCCGGCCAGGCGGTGGCCTCCGCCGCCGGAAGCGTGTTGAAGAAAACGGTATTGGAGCTCGGCGGCAGCGACCCATATCTCGTGTTGGCGGACGCGGATCTCAACGCAACGGCTGCGGCGTGCGCCGCCTCCCGACTGATCAACGGCGGACAGAGCTGCATCGCCGCCAAACGGTTTATCGTCGTGGAGCCAGTGCGGGCATCGTTTGAGCGCCTCCTCGTCCAACAGATGCAAGCCGCGCGCCTGGGCGATCCGCTTGAGGAGGCCACGACGGTCGGCCCGATGGCGCGGCGCGATCTGCGCGACGGGCTGCATCAACAGGTCACGCGCAGCGTAGAGCGCGGGGCGAAGCTGTTGCTGGGCGGCCGCATCCCGGGCGGGCCGGGCGCCTATTATCCTCCGACCGTGTTGACGGATGTGGCGAAAGGGATGCCCGCGTATGACGAAGAGACGTTCGGTCCCGTAGCAGCGATTATTCCGGTGAAGGATGAAGCGGATGCGATCCGGGTTGCGAACGACTCGCCCTTCGGGTTGGGGGCGGCGGTGTTTACCGGAGATCGCCAGCGCGGCGAACGGATCGCCGCGGAGCAGCTGGAGACTGGCTGCTGCTTTGTCAATGCGTTCGTCCGGTCCGATCCGCGCCTGCCATTCGGGGGCATCAAGCAGTCTGGCTATGGGCGGGAGCTCTCCAGCTTTGGCATCCGGGAGTTCGTGAACGTCAAAACCGTGGTGGTCGCCTGAATGGATGAGCCGCAGTGCGCGTATTGTGACTCCTCTTTTTTTTGGCTTGCAAGGAGACATTTGTCTAGTATAGTAGAAATCAGCGATGAACGAGCCGAAGCGCATCTGGAACCCGCCCAACCCCTACCTGACCGCGCACCGGCAGCTGCTTGGCGAGCCGCCCGAAGCCGAACTGGAAGTCTACGAGGATCAGTCGCGCACGATCCTCAGTCATAACGACAGCCCGGACATTGGGTTCAGGTGGAGCGTCAATCCGTACCGGGGCTGTTTTCATGCGTGCGCCTACTGCTACGCCAGGCCGACCCACGAATACCTGGGGTTCGGGGCCGGCACCGATTTCGAGCGGAGGATCGTGGTCAAACCCGAGGCGCCCGCCCTCTTAGAGGAAGCGTTCATGAAACGCTCCTGGGAAGGGGAGCGGGTGATCTTCTCCGGGGTGACGGACTGCTACCAGCCGCTTGAGGCGGCATGGAAGCTGACGCGCGGCTGCCTCGAGGTGTGCGCCAAGTTCCGCAATCCGGCGGGGATCATCACGAAGTCCGCCTTGATCCGCCGGGACATCGACGTGCTCCAGACGCTGACGCGCGAGGCGGATGTGAGCGTCACGTGCAGCATCCCGTTTCTCGATGAGCGGATCGCCCGGGTCGTGGAGCCAGGAACCCCGACGATCCGGAGGCGGTTTGAGACGCTGACGCTGCTCGCGCACGCCGGGGTGCCGGTGGGGATCGGCGTGGCCCCGGTCATTCCGGGCTTGAACGACCGCGACATCCCCGCGCTGCTCAAGCGCGCCAAGGAGTGCGGCGCCACCTTCGCCTTCCACACGCTGCTGCGGCTGCCGGGCAGCGTGAAGGCGGTGTTCTTCCACCGGCTCAAGCAGCAGCTGCCGCTGCAGGCCGCGCGGATCGAGCACCGGATCCGCGAGGTGCGACGGGGCAAGCTCTACGACAGCCGGTTCGGCCACCGGCACGAGGGCACAGGGGAGTACTGGACGATGATCGAGCAGCTGTGGGAGGTGTGGGTCGAGCGCACCGGCTTGAACCGGGAAGGGCGGCCTCCGCGGGGGCCGACGTTTCGCCGCCCGCCGGCCCCCGATCCCCAACTGGAGTTTGCCTGGGACATCCCGCCCTCTTGACGGGGGCGGCCTGGATCAGCCATAGTTGTGGCGTGCGTCCTCAGAAGACCATTCGGGGGCGCACTGTCTGTTTTTAGGCCCCCAACACAGGAGGCGGGATGGCGGAAGGCAAACGCGATCGGATTCTCATCGTGGAAGATGATGTGTCGCTGGCCCGGATCATGGGCCGGCTATTGGAATCGGTCGGGTACGACGTCTCCCATGCGCCCACCGGAATCGCCGCCCTCGCCTATGCGGATGAGCATGCGATTGACCTCGTGATCCTTGACCTGCGCCTGCCCGATATGAACGGCTATGAAGTCTGCGCCAAGCTCCGGCACGAGTTCACCTCATGGAGCCTCCCGATCGTGATGCTGACCGGTATGGACAAGCCCGTTGATCAGCTGCGAGGGTTTGCCCGTGGCGCGGATGCCTACCTCACGAAACCGTGCGAACCCCCCGAACTCATCAAAACCATCGGATTGCTGCTGGGGCAGTCCACCCAGTCGTAGCGGTATCCTGCCGGAGTTGCTTTACAGCCCTCTCGCGGCGGTGTTATACTACCGACAATTCACCGACGAGATGGCTGGACATTCGAAATGGGCTGGCATCAAGCACAAGAAAGCGATTGTGGATGCCCAGCGCGGAAAAACCTTCTCCAAAGTGGTCCGGGAACTCACCGCTGCGGCGCGCATCGGCGGCGGGAATCCGGAAGCCAACCCTCGCCTTCGTCTCGCCATGCAGAAAGCCAAGGACGCCAACCTCCCCAAGGACAGCCTGGAAAAAGCCATTCAGCGCGGCACCGGCGAGCTGCCCGGCGTCACGTATGAAGAGATGGTGATGGAGGGCTACGGACCTGGCGGGGTGGCCATCCTGGTCGAAGCGCTCACCGACAACAAGAACCGCACCAGCGCCGAGTTGCGCAGCGTCTTCACCCGGCTGGGCGGCAATCTCGCCGGGGCAGGCAGCGTCTCCTGGCTGTTTCATAAAAAAGGGGTGCTGGTTGTGCCGGCGAAGGGGCTGGATGAAGAGAAGCTGATGGAGGTCGCGCTGGAAGCCGGCGCGGAGGACCTCAGCGTTGAAGGCGGTCAGGCCACGGTGACCGTCCTGCCGCCGTCGTTCGAGGCGGTCAAGCACGCGCTCCAGGGCGCCGGGTATACGGCGGAGTCGGCCGAGCTGACCATGGTGCCGTCCTCGACCGTGCGCGTGGAGGATCCCGGGCAGGTCAAATCGCTGCTGGCCCTCCTCGACGGATTGGAAGAGCACGAGGATACGCAGCACGTCTACGCGAACTTCGATATTCCTGACGCCGTACTCGCAGAACACGCGGGGGGATAGCTCAGTGATCGTGCTCGGCGTGGATCCTGGCCTCAATGCGACCGGATACGGGATCATTGAGGCGTTGCCCCGGCAGCTGCGCGTGATGACCGCCGGAGATATCCGTCCCTCGGCGAGACGGCCGCTGGAAGAGCGGCTCGCGCACATCCATCGCGCGCTCTCCGAGCTGATCGCGCGGCATCGCCCCACCATCGCGGTCCTCGAAAAGATCTACACGCACCACGCGTATCTCACCACCGCGGCCCTCATGGGTCATGCCCGGGGCGTGGCCTGCCTGGCCGCCCAGGAGCACGGGCTGCAGCTCGCCGAGTATCCCTCCACGCAGGTCAAGAAATCGCTGAGCGGCAACGGTATGGCCTCCAAGGAGCAGGTCGCCCGCATGGTGGGGCAGTGGCTGGGGCATCGCGACCCGGCATGGTCGGCGGATGCGACCGACGCGCTGGCGCTGGCGATCGTGCACGCGCAGGCGGCGACGCAGCGACAGCGGCTACCGGCGGAGCTGCAGCGATGATCTCGCGGCTGCGCGGTGTGGTGCGGGAGATCGGCGAATTCCAGGTGCTCCTTGAGGTGAGCGGTGTCAGCTACGAAGTCTGGCTGCCGGCCTCCATCCTGCGGACGGTCTCGGACCGGCTGGGGCCCAACGGCGAGCTGGAGCTGGTGACGTTCCACTACCAGCAGCTCGAGGTGGGGCGGGGGCTGCCGGTGCTCATCGGTTTCCTCAATGAGATCGAGCGCGAGTTTTTCGTGCGGTTCATTTCGGTCGCCGGCGTGGGCCCGAAGGCGGCCATCAAGGCGATGACGATGCCGATTCCTGCCATCGCCCAGGCGATCGACGAAGGCGATCTCTCGACGCTGAAGTCGCTGCCTGGCATCGGCGATCAGCGCGCGCGGGAGATCGTGGCCAAGCTGCAGGGCAAGGTCGGCAAGTACGCGCTCATCCAGGCGAAGGATGCTGCTCCGGCCAGCGCCGGCGCTCAGCCGGCGAGTGCGTTGGAAGAAGAAGCGGTGGCCATTCTGGTCCAGCTCGAGTACCGGAAGCCGGAGGCGAAGGAGATGGTGCGGATGGCGCTCCAGCGCAATCCGAAGCTCAAGAGCGCTGAGGAGCTGCTGAATGAGGTGTATCGCCAGCAGCGGTTGGCCGAGGCGCCCGTCTAGATGAAGCCGCTGCCTGCAACGACCCAGATGCCGGCGCCGATCGTCCGGCCCGCCGAGAACGATGACGACCGCATTCTGAATCTCAGCCTGCGCCCCAAAGGCTTCAACGAATTTGTCGGCCAGGGACAGGTGGTGGAAACCCTGCGGGTGGCGATCCAGGCGGGAAAGCGGCGAAAGGAGCCGCTGGAGCACCTGCTGCTGGCCGGGCCGCCGGGGCTGGGCAAGACGAGCCTGGCGCACATCGTCGCCCATGAGGTGGGTGCCAAGATCACCGCGACAAGCGGGCCGGCGATCGGGCGCGCGGGCGATCTCATTGGCGTGCTGACCAACCTCGAAGAGGGCGACATCCTGTTCATCGACGAGATCCACCGGCTCTCCAAGGTGGTCGAGGAGTTCCTCTACCCGGCGATGGAGAACTCGGAGATCGACTTCATCATCGACAAAGGCCCCTATGCCAAGACGATCAAGTTCCACCTGAAGCGCTTTACGCTGATCGGCGCGACCACGCGGGCCGGCCTGCTCTCCAACCCGCTGCGCAGCCGCTTCGGCATGGTCTACCACCTCGACTTCTACCAGCCGCAGGAGCTCGTGTCGATCCTGCAGCGCTCGGCCAAGCTGCTCGGCATCGTCCTGGAGCCGGAGGCGGCCACGACGGTCGCCGAGCGCTCCCGCGGCACGCCCCGGATCGCGAACCGCCTGCTGCGGCGGGTGCGCGACTATGCGCAGGTCAAGGGGAGCGGCGCCTTGTCCAGGCCGGTGGCCGAGGCTGCGCTCGCCGCGCAGGGGGTGGATGCCCTGGGCCTGGATGCGATCGACCGGAAGGTGCTGAAGACGATCATCGACTTTTACGGCGGCGGGCCGGTGGGGATCGACGCGCTGGCGGCCGCCCTGAATGAGGAGCGGGACACGATCGTCGACGTCGTCGAGCCGTACCTGCTCTCCGCCGGATTCCTCAAGCGCACCGCGCGCGGCCGCAAGGCGACCCGGCTGGCCTACCAGCACGTGGCCGGCCTCAAGGGAAGCGCCCGCGCGGAGCTGTTCGCTGAAACCGCATGAGTGGTTCGCTCGAACCGCTCGGGCGCGGCTTCATCCTCCTCGGCGTCATCCTCATCGGGGTGGGTGCGGTACTCCTCGCCGGCCCCAAGATCCCCTGGCTGGGTCGGTTGCCGGGCGATATCGCGATCCGGCGCGACGGCTTCTCGTTTTACTTCCCATTGACGACCTCGATCGTGATCAGCTTGGCCCTCAGCCTGCTCCTGTGGCTGATCGGAAAGTTTCGCCACTGATGCGGCCTCCGCTCCTGCTCGGCGCAGCACTGCTCATCGCGATGGCGGCTGCCGCCCGGCCCGCTGCCGCCCAACCGAACCCCGGATGGATCCGCGTGGCTATCGCCCGCAACGATCCGCAGGTGACGCTCCAGATTCTCGGACGTTACACGCTCTTCGCGCTCCATACGGGCCATGCCATCCACCAGGCGCCGCGCCTGCTCTCGGTGCCGGTGCGCGGGGTGCCGCAGGGGCTCGCACTCGGCGAGCAGATCGTGCCGTTCCTCGGCGTGCGGATCGAGCCGGCGCGCGACGCGGCGATCAATGTGAACGGCCGGCGGTTGCGCGGGACGATCGAAATCGTCCGGCAGAAGGACATGACGCTCCTCGTCGTCAATCACATCGCGCTGGAGGACTACCTGCGCGGCGTGCTCAGCAAGGAAGCTCCGGACTATTGGCCGGAGGAGGCGCTGAACGCCATCGCCATCGCGGCGCGCACCTACGCGGTGTACCAGCGGTTCAGCAAGGAAGCGAAGGATTACGACGTCACCGCCGACGTGATGTCGCAGGACTACGGAGGCAAGACGGCGGAGAAGGTGGCCACCAGCCGGGCGGTCAAGGCGACGACCGACTGGATCGTGATGTACCGCGGCGCGCTCTTTCCGACTTTTTACCATTCGACCTGCGGCGGCGTGACGGAAAACGGCCGGGTGATGGGCAGCTCCTATGCGCTCCCGCCGCTGGTAGGAGGCATCGTCTGCCGCCTGTGCACCTCCTCGCCCTTTTACTCGTGGCAGCGCCGCCTGACGCGGGCCGACGTGGCCTGGGCGCTGCGCAAGAGCCGGCACGGATCGATCGGAACAGTCCGCAGCATGGAGGTGACCAGGCGCACCGCCGCCGGCCGTGCGCAGACGGTGACCATCCGCGGAGCATTGCGCACCCTGGCCCTGAGCGGGTATGATGTGCGGGCGCTGTTCGGGTTCGAGCGCATCCGCAGCCCGCTCTTCACGGTGGTGGATGCTGGCGACGCGTTTGTCATCGACGGGCACGGATGGGGTCACGGGGTCGGCCTCTGCCAATGGGGTGCGGCGGAGCTGGCCCGCCGCGGGTTTTCCGCCCGCGAAATCCTCTCGTACTACTATCCGGGAACGGAGTTGGTCAATGTACAGGCACTGTCACAGCAACCGATCGTCCTGTTAGGAGGCTCGTAATGCCGGAGCAAGGCGGTACGTCCAATCCGATCACGATGCTGTTCCCGTTCGTCATGATGTTCGTGATCTTTTATCTGATCGTCTTTCGTCCTCAGCAGAAGGCGCGCAAGGAGCACGAGCAGATGATCAAGGATCTGAAGAAGAACGACCTGGTGGTGACGAGCGGAGGCCTCTTCGGTACGGTCGTTAACGTGAAGCCGGATGCGCTGACGCTGCGGATCGACGAGAACGTGCGGGTGGACGTCGAGCCCTCCGCGATCAGCCGGCTTGTGAAGACGGAGAAAAAGGCGTGATGCCCTCCAATTTGCGCTGGCGGGTGCCGCTGGTGCTGGCGGTGGTCGTCCTGGCCGCATGGTACGCGTTCCCGCTCTCGAAGCGGATCAGCCTCGGTCTCGATCTGCAGGGCGGGATGCACCTGGTCCTGAAGGTGGACATGAGCAAGGTGCCGCCGGAGGCCAAGAACCAGGACATCGCCGGCATCGCCGCGGAGGTCATCCGGAACCGCATCGACCAGTTCGGGGTGCGCGAGCCGCTGATCCAGCGGCAGGGGACCGATCACATCCTGGTCCAGCTGCCAGGCATCACCGACCGGGAGCGCGCGCTCAGCTTGATCGGCAAGACCGCGCTGCTGGAGTTCAAGCTGGTCTCCGAGAACAGCCGCCTGATCCAACAGGCGCTCGATGGGACGGTACCGAGTGGATTCCAGCTGGCCGAAGACGAGCAGGGCGCGCCGCTTCTGCTGGATAACGAGGATGCGCTGACCGGCACGATTCTTTCCGATGCTTGGGTGGAGGCCGGAGAGCTCGGGCTGCCCGAGATCAGCTTCCGGATGAACAAGGAGGGCGCAAAAGCGTTCGGCCGGTTGACCGGCGCGAACATCAACAAGCGGCTGGCCATCGTGCTGGACGGCAAGGTGCAGTCCGCGCCGGTCATCCAGAGCCGCATCACCGATGCGGGCCGGATCACCGGCCAGTTCACCAGGGAGCAGGCGCACGACCTGGCGATCGTGTTGCGCGCCGGTGCCTTGCCCGCGCCCATCGAGGTGGAGGAGGAACGGACGGTCGGCCCCACGCTCGGGCGCGACTCGATCCGGGCCGGCTTGATGGCGACGATGGCGGGTGGCGCATTTGTCGTCGTCTTTATGATCATCTATTACCTGCTGGCCGGCGCGATTGCGGTCACCGCCCTGTCGCTCAACGTCTTGCTGATCCTCGGCGCGCTGGGCTATCTGCACGCGACGCTGACGCTGCCGGGCATCGCCGGCATGATCCTCACGCTGGGCATGGCGGTTGACGCCAACGTGCTGATCTACGAACGGATCCGGGAGGAGCTGCGCGCCGGCCGCCCGTTGAGCCTGGCGATCGCCGCCGGCTACCAGAAGGCGTTCACTGCGATCTTTGACTCGAACGTGACGACGGTCTTCGCCGCGGTCTTCCTCTACTGGTTCGGCACCGGCTCGATCCGCGGATTTGCGACGACGCTGGGCATCGGGATCATCGCCAGCATGTTCACGGCGATTTTCGTCACCCGGATCCTCTTCGACATCCTGCTGGGGATGGGGGTGCTGAAGCGGCTGCGCATGCTGCAGATGATCGGGCAGACTACGATCGACTTCATCGGCAAGCGATACCTGTGCTATAGCCTCTCGTTCCTGATGATTGCGGCCGGGGCGGCCGCGTTCATCCTGCGGGGGGAGCAGCGGTACGGCATCGACTTTACCGGGGGGATGCTGCAGGAGTACCGATTCAACCAGCCGGTCGAGGTAGAGCAGCTGCGCGCCACGCTGGCCAAGGTGGGGCTGGGCGGCGCCGTGATTCAGCAATACGGCAGCCCGACGGAATGGCTGATCCGCACGTCGGACGACACCGAGGCGGAGATCCGCGAGACGATGACCCGCACGCGCGAGGCGATGAACGCCGACTACGCGGAGGCGAAGCCGGAGATGATCCGCCTGGAGCAGGTCGGCCCCTCGGTCGGCAAGATCCTCCGCGAAAAGGCGTGGCTGGCGATCGCGTGGTCGATGCTCGGCATCCTGGTGTACGTCGCCCTGCGGTTCCGGCACTGGGACTTCGGCATTGCGGGCGTGATCGCGCTGCTGCACGACGTCATCGTGGCCGGGGGTGCGCTGTGCCTGCTGGGCCGGCAGATCGACATGATCACCATCGCCGCCCTGCTGACCATCGCGGGCTTCTCGATCAACGACACGATCGTGATCTACGACCGGGTGCGGGAGAACCTGCGCCTGCACCGCAAGCTGAGCCTGGCCGAGGTGATCAATCTGAGCGTGAACGAGACGCTGGGCCGCACGCTGCTGACATCGCTGACCGTGATCTTCCAGGTGTTGGCACTCTACTTCTTCGGCGGGGAGGTGCTGCGCGATTTCTCGCTGTGCCTCCTGTTCGGCTTCATCTCCGGCGTCTACTCCACGGTCTACATCGCCTCAGCGCTCGTGATCACGTGGCGGAGGATCCTCAAATCGGCCTGATGACGTCTTGGCAAATCCGTCCGGCGGAACCGCAGCAGGCGGGGGCCTTGGCCGCGGCGGCAGGGCTGCACCCGCTGACCGCTCAACTACTGCTGCATCGCGGGATGAGCACGCCGGCGCAGGCGTTCCAGTTTTTGCATCCCAGCGTGCGGGCGCTTGAGTCGCCGCGCGCGCTGCCCGATCTGCCCGAGGCGGTCGAGCGGCTGCGGCGCGCCATCGCCGCGCGGGAGCCCATCCTGATCTTCAGCGATTCCGACGTGGACGGGATGACGGCGAGCGTGATTCTCTATGAAGCGTTGCGGGGGGAGGGCGCGGCGGTGCGCGCCGTCCAGTCGAACCGGATCGCTGACGGATATGGCATGCCCGAATCGCTTGTCCGGGAGCTGTGCGGCTCCTCGACCAAGATCCTGATCCTCGTGGACTGCGGCACCAACCAGGCCGATGCGGTTCGCCGCCTCGGCGAGCAGGGCATTGAGACCATCATCGTCGACCACCATGTGCCGCTTGAGGGATGGGCCCGGCCGGCGGCGCTGATCAATCCCCACCGCGACCAGGCGTTTCGATCCGCCCAGGGACTGTGCAGCGCCGGCCTGGCACTGAAGCTGGCACAGGGGCTTTTCGGAGACGGCGCGGAAGAGCGGCTTGCCCCCTATCTGGATTTGGCCGCGCTGGGGACGCTGGCTGACTGCGCGCCGCTGCTCGGAGACAACCGCGCCATCGTGGTCTCGGGGCTGGCGCGTCTGCTGCACAGCGATCGCCATGGGCTGCGCCGGCTGTGCGAAGCCACGGATACGCGCGAGCCGGTCCCGGAGCAGATCCTCAGGCGGCTGGTGCCGAGGCTGAACGCGAGCGGCCGCCTCGGCCGGTGTGAAGCGGTCTGGCACCTGTTGCAGCGCGGAGCGCCTGAAGGCATGGACGCCTGGATGGACGCGGCCGAAACGGCGCACGACACGACCAAGCAGCTGCACCGTCAGACGATGGCGCAGGCCGAAGAGCAGATCAGCCGCATGCACTTCCGCGGCCAATACGTGATGCTCGTCAGCCGGCCGGGCTGGCATCAGGGGCTGATGGGTCCGCTCGCCTCGCAATTGGCCGAACGGTACGGCCGGCCGGCCATTGCGATCGCCATGCAGGAGCGCCACGGGGTGGGCTCCGGCCGTTCGATCCCGATGTTTAACCTGCTGGAAGCGCTCACGGTTTGCCAGGATCTGCTGGTGCGGTTCGGGGGGCATGCCCAGGCGTGCGGGCTGACGATCGACCGTGCGAACCTGGAGCCGCTGCGGACGCTGCTGAATGAGCGCGCCGCCGAATCGCTCCGGCGTCCGGGCGTGGCCACGGTGCGGCTGATCGATCTGGAGCTGCCGTTGGACGCGATTGAGCCGCGGTGGGTGGAGGAGTTGGAAGGGTTTGCGCCGTTCGGGCAGGGCAATCCGCGTCCCACGGTCCTGGTGCGCGACGTGACGATCGATGCGGTCTCGCCGCGGATCGGCGTGATGCGCGACGGCGTCCGGAGCGTGCGGGTAAAGGGCTCGCTCCCCCAAGACGGAGCCGGAGCGCGCTACGACGTCGTGCTGACGCCCACGGTTGCGGACGGGGAGCTGATCCTTACGCTGACCGACGCGAAGGGTTCAGAGGCGCTTTCGGCACAAGGCCGGATCTGATGCAGGCGGTGCAGACGCGGAGCCGACGCACCGTGCCGTTGAGGATGATCGTGGCGGGTTGAAGGTTCGGACGAAACCGGCGCAGGTTGACGCGGACCGTCCGTCTGCCGACCCCGCCTTCTTTCTTCAGTTTGCCCCGGTGGGTGACCGTGCCGCCGATCACCGGGCGTTTCCCGCAAATCGCACACACAAGCATGAGTCGCTCCTCGATGAAAGGCCCCATTATACACACCCGATGATCGCCTCACAAGCCTCTTTGTCCTCCAGCGTCCGCTACGTGAAAGGGGTGGGGCCGCACCGGATGGCGCAGCTGGCGCAGTTGGGCATCGCCACGGTTGAGGACGCCTGCTACTATCCTCCGCGCCGGTATGAGGACCGCACCCGCCTGATCGCCATCCGCGATCTCATCCCGGGCGAGATCTGCACGATCCGCGGCCGCGTGACGGCGGTCGCGCTGCGCAGGATCCGGAGAGGCCAGACGCTGGTGGAGGCGGCGATCGAGGATGAGACCGGCGTGCTGTCCGCTCTCTGGTTCAACCAGCCGTACCTGGCCCAGCAGCTCAAGGCCGAGGACACGGTGATCCTCTACGGGCGCGTGGAGCCGGGGGCCCGGTTCCAGATGATCCATCCCGAGCATGAGCGGGTCGAGGAGGACGATGCGGAGTCTGTGCACACGGGCCGAATCGTCCCGATCTACCCCTTGACGGCCGGGATCGGCCAGCGGTGGCTGCGGCAGACGATCGCCGCGATCCTCGAACGCTATGCCGGTCAGCTCGATGATCCGCTGCCCGGCTCGCTCTGTCGTGACCGGGGCTGGCCCGCGCTGCCGGAAGCGGTCCGCGAGCTGCATTTTCCCTCCTCGCAGGAGGCGCTGGAGCGCGCCAGGATGCGGCTGATCTTCCAGGAGCTCTTGCTGCTGCAGGTCGGGTTGGCGCAGCGCCGCCAGCAGGTGGTGGCGCTGATCAAGCCGCACCGCTATCAGATCGACGGGCCGGTCACCCGCGGCGTGGAGGCCGGGTTGCCGTTCACCCTGACGGACAGCCAGCGCCAGGTGTTGGAACAGTTGACGGCGGATCTACGCGCGCCCTGGCCCATGCACCGGCTGCTCCAGGGGGATGTCGGCTGCGGCAAGACGATCGTGATGATTCACCTGATGGCGATTGCCGCGCAGAGCGGCTGCCAGGTCGCCCTCATGGCGCCCACGGAGCTGCTGGCCGAGCAGCATGTGCGGGTCGTGCGGCGGTACCTTGATCCGCTCCGCGTGCCCGTCGTGCTCCTCTCCCAGGGGGTGGCGGCCGGGGAGCGCCGGCGGCTGGCAAAGGCGGTCGCCGGCGGCGAGGCGGCGGTGGTGATCGGTACGCACGCGCTGCTGCAGCAGGGGTTAGTCTTCAAGCGGCTCTCGCTGGTGATGATCGACGAGCAACACAAGTTCGGAGTCGTGCAGCGCGCCCAGCTGGCGAAGAAAGGGCGGACGCCGGATGTCCTGGTGGTCACGGCGACGCCGATTCCGCGGACGCTGGCGCTGACGCGATACGGCGACCTGGAGGTGTCGACGATCGCGCAGCTCCCGGCAGGGCGGGGGCGCATCGAGACCCGCTGGATGCGCGGGGCCGATCGCGCCGCACTCTACGGACTGGTGCGCGAGCAGCTTACGCAGCGCCGTCAGGGCTATGTGGTCTACCCATTGGTGGAGGAGGGGGTCAGCCGCGAGGTGCGCGCGGCGACCGCCATGGCCCGGCATCTCCAGGTCGAGGTCTTTCCCCGGTTTCGCATCGGGCTGCTGCACGGGCAGATGCCGGCGGCCCGCAAAGAGGCGACGATGCAGGCGTTCGCCCGGGGCGAGATCGACCTGCTGGTCTCGACGGTGATTGTCGAGGTGGGGCTGGATGTTCCCAACGCCACCGTCATGGTCATCGAGCATCCGGACCGTTTCGGCCTGGCCCAGCTGCACCAGCTGCGCGGGCGGATCGGGCGGGGCCCCCAGCCGTCCTGGTGCGTCGTGGTCAGCGATGCCGGCGAGGAGTCCGTCCGGCAGCGGCTGACGGCATTCGTGGAGACGCTTGACGGGTTTCAGCTGGCGGAGAAGGATCTGGAGCTGCGGGGGCCCGGGGAGCTGCGGGGCAGCCGCCAGTCCGGGGAGTTGCGGCTGCGGATCGCGGATCTGATGCGCGACCGGGCGCTGCTGGAGCTGGCCCGGCAGGAGGCGGGCGCCCTCGTTAGCCGGGATCCGGCGCTGCGCGACCCCTCGCTCGCGGCGCTTCGGCGGCACCTGCGCGCCCGCTGAGCCATCGGACATGCTGCGGATCACCGGCGGCCACCTGAAGAATCGCCGCCTGACGGTGCCTGGCGCGATCCGGCCCACGCAAGAGAAGGTGCGGCAGGCGCTCTTCAACATCCTCGGTTCCTTCATCGAGGAGGCCCGCGTGCTGGACGGCTACGCAGGAAGCGGGGCGCTGGGGTTTGAGGCGCTCTCCCGTGGGGCGGCATTCGTGGCGTTCGTGGAGTCCGACACCGGGGCAGTCTTGAGCATCCGGGAGAATCTCGAGCGGTTGGCCGATGACGTGCCCCGCAGCGCCTGGCGGCTCGTCCATCTGGACGCCGTCCAGGGCATCCGGGAGCTGGCGGGAAGCGAGCCGCCCTTCGATGTCGTGCTGCTGGACCCTCCGTACCGCACCGACGAGGCAAAAAAGGCCTTGAACGCCCTCATCGAGTGTGCTATGGTGTCGCCACATGGCCTTGTCGCCGTGGAACATCCGCGGTCGACGGTCCTGCCGACAGTGATCGGTCAGCTCCATCAGCGCACCCAGCACCGGTATGGCGACACGGTGCTCTCTTTTTATCAGCCGAGCTAGCCTATGCCGATATCCATGAGGACCCGCGCCATCTACCCCGGCACGTTCGACCCGGTGACCTACGGCCACATCGACCTCATCACCCGTGCTAGGAAGATTTTTGACGAGGTGATCGTGGCGGTCGCCCACAACCCGGGGAAGGGGCCGCTCTTCAGCGTGGAGGAGCGCGTCGCACTCCTCACGCGGGCCACGCGCGCCATGCGCGGGGTGGTGGTTGACCAGTTTGACTCGCTTGTCGTAGACTATGCCCGCCGCAAGCGCGCCCGGGTGGTGATCCGCGGCCTGCGCATGCTCTCGGATTTCGAATATGAGTTCCAGATGGCGCTCACCAACCGCAAGCTGTCGGAATCGGTCGAAACGATCTTCATGATGCCGTCGGAATCGTACGCGTACGTCTCGGCCCGGCTCATCAAGGAAGCCGGGGGCTTCGGGGCGAATTTGAACGCCTTCGTTCCCCCGTTTGTCGCCCATGCCCTGCGCCGCAAGCTGCAGGGCTAACCTCACCCATGGACTTACTCGATGAGCGGACTTCCATGATCATCGACGTCAACCGAATCCCGGAGGAAGGGTTGACCGAGCACGCCACCTACGATCCCTCGGCGATGGATATGGAACGGTTCGACGTCCATCTGGACCAGCCGTTCGAGGTGGATGCGTTCATCACGAAAGCCGACCAGGAAGTCGTGGTGACCGCGCAGATCCGCTGTCCCGTGCGCCTCTCGTGCGCGCGCTGCCTGGAGGAGTTCACCTCGGATCTGAGGCCGGGCGGCATCTTCAGCTACCGGGTCAAACCGACCGAGGTGGTGGACATCACCGAGGACGTGCGGCAGGAGATCATCCTCGCGTATCCCATGGTTCCCGTCTGCCGGCCCGATTGCAAAGGGCTCTGTCCCGCGTGCGGACAGAATCTCAATCAGGCGAGCTGCAGCCATCAGGCCTCCGCAGCCAACGACTAGCATAGGAGAACACCGCGTATGGCCCTGCCCAAACGGAAACATTCCAAAGCCAGGCGAGACAAGAGCCGGACGCATTGGAAACTCGTCACGCCGTCCCTCTCGAACTGCCCCCAGTGCGCCAAACCGGTCATTCCGCACCGCGTCTGCCCCTCTTGCGGGTTCTACCGCGGCCGCCAGGTGGTGGTGATCCGCGAGCGAAAGAAGAAAGGATCTGCCGGCGCCTCGTAAGCCGGCGCTTCCGCCACGATGAAAATCGCGCTTGATGCCATGGGAGGCGACGCCGCGCCGGAAACGACCGTCGCGGGAGCCATCCTGGCCGCCCGCGAGCTGCCGGTTGAGGTGGTGCTGGTCGGCCAGACCGCTGAGATCGACAAGCAGCTCGCCCGCTATCCCCACCGCCCGGCCAACATTTCGATCGTCCATGCGCCGGAGGTGGTGGGCATGGAGGAGTCTCCCGCGTCGACCATCCGCAAGAAGCGCGACTCCTCGATCAGCATCGGCGTGGGGCTCCTGAAGGAGAAGCAGGTCGACGCCTTTCGGTCGGCGGGGAATACCGGAGCGGTGGTCTCCACCAACATGCTGTTTGTCGGCCTGGCGCCCGGATTCCAACAGCGGGGCA
>Ga0080064_1000625_pt1 | contig 87617 bp, 79 predicted proteins | sample Subgrocontami54m_FD_69260 | JGI IMG/M metagenome (GOLD analysis project Ga0080064, IMG submission 69260) | Subsurface groundwater microbial communities from S. Glens Falls, New York, USA - GMW46 contaminated, 5.4 m (SPADES assembly) (version 2) ... | reverse complement strand
TCACCGGTATGAGGCGCGCTTGTTAGCGCAAAATAGAGGAGAGAGAGATGAAGATCCATTTGAATGTCGGAAATATGGACAGGGGAATCCGTTTTGGATTGGGCCTCTTTTTATTGATTCTTGTCTACACGGGAGTGATGAAAGGGGTCTTTGCCATCGGGCTGATTGCCGTCGGAGTCATTGCCCTGATGACCGGCCTTTTCGGCTACTGCCCCATTTACCACCTGACGGGGGTCGATACCGTTCATAAAGAGACGGGCGGTGGGACCGGAAAGGCGCAGCGGTAAGAAAGAAAGCGTGCAACCGTCTCAGGGGAAAGGAGGAGAGCGATGATTCCTTCAGTAGAGAAACTGGTGTCTAAGAAAATCTTTTCGATCGCGGAGGAGAAGAGTGTCCTGGAGGCGGCGGAGGAGATGGCCGGGAATGAGATTGGAAGCCTCCTCGTGACCCGGGAGGGGATCTATGTCGGCATCATCACGGAGGTCGACATCGTGCGGAAGGTGGTGGCAAAGGAGATGAGTCCGGCCCAGGTCTCCGTGGCGACGGTGATGGCCTCTCCGCTCATTACGATTGAGGCAAACCAATCGGTGGTCGATGCCAACGATCTGATGGAGCAGAGGAAGGTGCGTCATCTCGGGGTGACTCGGAAGGGAGAGATCATCGGGGTCCTCTCGGTCCGGGACCTCCTCCATCCCCTCTATGTGGAGCAGGAGGCGGGCTGATTTCAAGCCGGGATCGATATGAAGAAAGGAGGACGCTCGATGGAAATGGACGGCATCATCCATCCGGCCTGGAGGGGGCGGGGTTTGAAGAAGAAAGGGGCATTGAAGTTAAAAGGGCCGGCAGCCCTTCTGATTTTCCTGGGAAGTCCTGCCCTGGCCGCGGGTCCGTCGGCCGCATCGGATGGTTGGCCGTTGGGAGATTTTCTTCTGGTGGCAATGCTGGTCTTCCTGGTCCTGGGGTGGTTGGGAGGGTATGGCCTCCTTTTGGCATGGACCGGTCCTTTGATTAAGAGGCGAATGCTCTACCCGTTGCTGGCGTGGATAGGAAGAAAGGGAAAGAAAAAACCGCTGATCCGATGGAAATGACCAAGGGCGCAGGTATGGCTCTCCGGTATCTCGGATAAACGATGGGGCGGGCGAAATTCTTTTAAACATTGGATGCATCTGAAAGAGCCTTTTTTTGTGAGTGAGGGAGAGGACCCCTTCAATGAAGGAGAATCACGTATGAAAAAGGTCAACAAAATTTTGGCGCCGGTCGATTTTTCGGCCTGTTCGGAGGGAGGGGGCATGATTCCGACGATCGACCAGATCCTATCGAGGAAAATTTTTTCAGTTGCCCCCGGAAAGAGCGTCGCCGCCGCCGCAAAAGAGATGGCGAAACGGGAGACCGGAAGCGTTCTGGTGGCGCATGAAGGGCGCTACATCGGCATTGTGACCGAATGCGATATCGTCCGAAAGGTGGTGGCCAAAGGGTTCGATCCGGCCACCGTTCAGGCGGGGTCGATCATGAGCTTTCCGATTGTAGCGGTTGCGTTCGACCGGCCTCTCACCGAGGCAAATGACCTGATGCGGCGGGAAAAGATCCGGCACCTCGCGATCACCCGGAATGGAAAGATCATCGGGATGATTTCGACCCGGGATTTCTTGGAGCCCGGAGATACGGAGCGGGAGGCGAGCGGATTTTAGAGATCTTGCCCCGGGAAGAAGCCATCGATGAAGATGGATGGATGCAGGAAATGGATGAAGAGGTCAAAAGAGGAGGAAACATTTTATTGACATAGATCAATCAGTCTATTGATATCGATCATTTTCATCGTGGAAAGGAGGGAGTAATGTAGCGTATATTATGCATATTATGAGACAGGATTGATTCCATGACTATTCATGTTGATCATCCGGACCGGGGCCTCGGCGCCTCTATTCTCGATGGCATTTCAGACCCGCTCATCGTGATCGACAAAGAGTACAATGTCCTCTATGCAAACAAGGCGGTGCAGGAGCAGTTGCAAGGATGTGTCGGTGGGGAGAAATGTTATGCTATCCTCCATGGCCGAAAAGTTCCTTGCGACCCCTGTCCATGCCAGGATGTTTTCAAGACAGGAAAGCCTTCCAGCATCATTTCCAGCGACGGCACTGCGAAGCAGGAGCGCCGGGCCTATCCGATGTTCGATCTCAACGGAGGGGTAAACCAGGCCATCGAGGTCGTGCAACCGGTCTTTTGCCTCGAGAACCGTTCATCGGAAGGGGCGCGCTGGATCCTTGCGGAAGAAGCGGCCTCCTCTTTTTGCGGGATGATCGGCGGCAGCAAAAAGATGAAGGCGCTTTTTCAGATGATCCGTCTTGTCGCTCCCAGCAACGCAACGGTCCTTATTTATGGAGAAAGCGGAACCGGAAAAGAACTGGTCGCTCAGGCAATCCATAAGAACAGTCCCCGGCACAACCGTCCTTTCGTCGCCATCGACTGCGGCGCGCTTCCGGAAACGCTTCTGGAGAGCGAGCTCTTCGGCCATATCAAGGGCGCTTTTACCGGATCGATTCAGAATAAAAAAGGGCTTTTTGAAGAAGCGGAAGGGGGGACCCTCTTTCTGGACGAGATTGCAGATACCAGCCTGGCATTTCAGTCCAAATTGCTTCGGGTCCTGCAAGAAGGAGAGATCCGCCCGGTGGGGGGAAACCGAAGCATCAAAGTCAATGTCCGCGTGGTGGCGGCCACCAACAAGCCTCTGAAGGAGGCGATCTCCGGCAAGACGTTTCGCGAAGATCTCTACTATCGGCTGGCGGTGATGCCGATGGTGATTCCGCCGCTCCGTGAGCGCCCGGACGACATCTTTCTGTTGGCAGGCTATTTTATCAGAAAATACAGCAGGCAGAATGGGAAGGAGACAAGAGCCCTCTCCGGAGACGCGGCCAAAGTTCTTTTAAGGCAGCCGTGGCGCGGAAATGTCCGAGAATTGGAAAATGTCATGGAGAGGGCGGTGTTGATCTCCCCCGGCCCCGAAATTCCTTCCGAGTCTCTTTTGATCGGCGAGGAGGGCTTCTTGACAAACGAAGCTCCTTCCATCCCCCTTTCTATTGTAATGCAAGAAGCCGTCTCAAAAGTCGAAAGAGAGCAGATCCTCGACGCCATTCTGAAAAATAGTGGGAACAAGTCCCTGGCGGCCCGGTCGCTCGGAATCGCCAGGGCGAGCCTCTACAAAAAACTCAAACAATACCAGATCTGAAAACCTCACCGATTGATCCCGTTTCTCTATCGTCCTTCACACCCATCCTTTTATTGACCGATCAAAACCAATCTTGATGCAGTCGTAAAAATTTGAAAACCGCCAAATTTGTCATTCTGAGCACAGCGAAGAATCTTCTATTCTCAAATAGTTAGAGAGACCCTTCACTTCGTTCAGGGTGACAAAATAGACTTTTTACGAGACCATCAATCTTGATTTCTTTTCTTCACCTTTCTTTCAAAAGAGGCCCAGCGGTCCGGGCCTTAAAATCAGACAATGACTGGATCGATGAGACGATCCGGTGTCTCTTATCGTAAACAGGTGGAGACAGGTGACGTTTTTCCTGCCGGGATTTCTGAATTGTTTTCCCTCGAAATATGAGGTTTTACTCCTTTTTTCCCTATTTTCTTTTCCCGGTATGTATTTTGCTCTTGTGCTGTTTCGTTCTTATCCGGACAGAGGATGAGAAGGCGATTTGGTTTAAGGCAAAGAATGAAGCGGAAATAGATTTCATCCAGGATCAACCGTCAGTCGCCATTTAAAAACGGGGGGGAGACATGAATATCGAAGGGAAAAGTCTTTGGAAAGCATTTTTGGCTTTCTTGCTAATTTTTTCTGTAAACGGATCGATTGCGGCCGCGGAGGAAGATGCCGGCCACACGCATGTTCATGATATGAGCATGGATATGAGCATGCCGGAGCGCGGCGCGCCCAGCCCGACTCCGGTGGGGGTCATCCGTCAGAATGCCGGGGCGGAAATGATGAATCGGCTCACGGAGCGCCATGACCGGGAGATTCAACGGGCGGGGGGCCAGCTGGGGGGATTTACCTCCGGTGCCCAAGCCCATACTAAGATGCAGGGGGTGCCGCTTCAGATGAGCAATGAAGAGTCGGTCGCACAAGGTGGACGCTGTCCATCCGGTGTGCCGATCAAGACGTTCGATATCTCGGCGATCAACGCGGAGATATCGATTAACCGGTTTCTGGACTTTTTCCCAGGTTACGTTTACGTTCTCACCGAAGAGATGGAAAGGGTGCGGGCGGAAGAAAAAAAGAATGCGGAAGCTCGCAAGAGCGACGACCCTTTTCCCGCCTCGGCGGTGTCGCTCGGCCTTCAGGGAGACGCCATACAGCCGTTGACGATTCGGGCCAATGCGGGAGATTGCGCCCGCATTATCCTTCGGAATCAGACGGAAAATGATGAGCCGGTGAGCATTCATATTCATGGGTCAAGCTTTATCGTCCGCGGAACGGGTCAGGCGGCGACCATGACGAACAAGGATTCGCTGGTCATGCCCGGCAAGTTTCAGGAATTCGAGTGGTATATCCCTGGCGATGAGCCCGACAATGCGCATCATTTTCACAGTCATGCCACCCGTGATCAGTGGTCTCTCGGGATGTTCGGTGCGCTGGTGGTGGAGCCCCGAGGTTCCCGGTATCTCGATCCCTGGACCGGCAAAGAGCTGAAGAGCGGCTGGATGGCGATGATCGAAGATCCCAACGGTCCCGACTTCAGGGAATTCGCCATCTGGTATCATGAGATTGGCGATGAGGTCTTCCGGATTTTGGACCGAAAAGGGGAAATGCTTGCCCAGCGGGATATGGTGACCGACGCCTACCGTCCTGGGGGGCGTGGACTCAATTTGAGGAGCGAGCCGCACGGAACACGTTTGGCCCTTCAAGCGGAGCGGCACGGCATTCATGACGAATCGATGGCGTACGGCTCCTATACTTTCGGAGACCCCGCCACCACGGTTCCGCGGTCTTATTTGGGAGACCCTACAAAATATCGGATGATGGGGGGATCGGAAATGGTCCATTCCCACCATCTTCACGGCGGGGCCGACCGCTGGCCGCGCTCACCCGAGGCGGTCACGAAGGCGGAGTTTGACTTTGCCGCCACATCCAGCGGGACCGGTCCGGTGAAGTTCCCTCCGATCCGGACCAGCTCGGAACGGCTGGATGTCCAGGCGATCGGCGCTGCCGAGTCATACACTCAAATGATCGAGTGCGGCTCAGGCGGCTGCCAATATGGCGCCGGCGATTACACCTTCCACTGCCATATTCCTCAGCATTATGTGACCGGGATGTGGGGCTTTTGGAGAGTCTACAACACCCTCCAGACGGCGGGCTCTCAGGATGACCTGATGCGGCCGCTGGTCGAGCTTCCGGACCGGAAGGGTAAGATGAAGACGGCGATCGATTCTTCCAAATTGATCGGAAAGACGGTCGATTGGTTCGGCGGGAAAAAGTTCTCGATCACCGCAGACAAGACCGATTGGAAGGCGAAGCCGACTCAGGTTTCGATCAAAGATTGGGTGACCATGATGCTTCCCGCCCAGGGCCTTCCCGGTGGAAGCGACGATGAGCACAAGCAGGCGGTTTCTCACGATGCGACGGTGCTTGACTGGAAGTGGGATGGGAGCACGGCGCTAAACGAACCGGAGACAAAACAGGTCTGGGTCAATTATAAGTCACCCACCCCTGGGAAGCGGCCTTCGTTCCGGTTTGATTCGATCACCGGGAAGCTCTCGATCCCCCATTTAAGGCCTCACCTGGGGAAACGGGTCCTCTTTTCACCCGAGCATAACCCGGCGCCGTTCTTTGAGCCGATCCGGAACAAGGTGACGGAACCGGCCCTTCCGGGGGAAAACGGGCCGTGGAGCCTCTGTCCGGGCCGGGCGCCTCGGAAGTCCTTCACCATCAACGGGATCACCCTTCCGATCACCTTAAAGAAGGCAACCGCCAAGACGCCGGCGATTGTCGATCCGGACGGCCTGCTTTACGTCTTGGAGGAAGAGGAAGCCCAGGTTCGTAGCGATGACGACATGAAAGTTCCGTTGACGATCCGTGCCAATGTCTACGATTGCGTCGATGTCGTCTATAAAAGCAAAATGGTGGACAATGCCAGATCGGTCCACTCCAACAAGACCAATATACACCCCCATTTCTTCCAGTTCGACATCACGGCGTCGGACGGGGTGATCATCGGCTTCAACTACGAGCAGTCGGTTCGGCCCTTCACGATCCTGAAGGCGGAAGACAAGGAGAAGCCGCATGAAGGGCTTCCGGTGCCGCAGAACACCACCCTGACCAAGGCGGTCAAGGCGGGAGAGTCGTCGATTGAGATTGCGTCGGCCGTGCGTCACATCGAGACCCACGGCACCAAGTTCGATGCCCCGATGTTTCACCCCGGCATCACGGTCGGGCTGAGCCTGGATGGGGTGGATACATTCGAGGCGGTGAAGATCAAGGAGATCAAAGGGAATACCGTGGTCCTCACCGAGCCGGTGAAGGGGAACCACAAGAAAGGGGCCATTGCCAGTGTGGAGTTTGTCCGCTATCGCTGGTATCCCGATGTCGATCTGGGACTGGTCTTCTGGCATGACCATGTCTTTGGTCTGGACGGCTGGGGCCATGGGCTCTTCGCCTCCACCATCGTCGAGCCCCCAGGGTCGACCTATCATGACCCGGTGACTGGAAAAGAGGTTCGGAGTGGGACCGTCGTCGACATTCACACCACCGACCCGGTTTCAGCCAAGGTCTCGGGAAGTTTCCGGGAAATCGTGATGCAAACAATGGATTCCAATCCAAGGACGTCCGAACTGATTACGGCGGACAATCCGATGGCCGGAAGGCCGACGGTCGACGGCACGCCGTCGGCGAAATATCCTGACCGGTTAAATAAATCGGCGATGACCTATCTTAACGGCGGGGAAGCGACGACGGGAGGGGGATTTGGATTGCGAGTCGAACCGCTCTCGGTCCGGCTGGCAAACAATGCTGATCCCTCTCAACTCTTCTCCAGCAAGGTCCATGGAGATCCGGGTACCCCTCTCGTGCGGGCTTATCTAGGGGATCCGATCGTCTTCCGGCATATCGGCTGCTGCAACGAGGTCCATACGTGGCACGTCAGCGGCCACTGGTTCCCGATGGAGCGGTACAACGCCGATTCCCTGCCGCGCAACTCCTTCCACATCACCATTGGAGAGCGGCTGGATCTGGTGATTCCCGCCGCAGGAGGCCCGCAGAAGATGGCGGGCGACTATCTCTACTACTCCGGCCGGGCTTCTCACTTTTCGGGAGGCGCCTGGGGGATGATTCGTGTGATGGATAAAGCGGACAAAGCGCTTCAGCCGCTTCCGTCGCGGGAGGAAATTCCGGCTTCGGCGAAAGAGGTCTGTCCCGCGGATGCCCCCGTGAAGAACTTCAGCGTCTCGGCGATCGATTACGCCATGAAGTTCAACAAAGGGGTTCCAGAGGTCATGGAGGTCGATCTGGGCCGGAGACTCTCACTCGGCAACGAGAATGGAAAGGTCTATGTTCTCGATGACGAGGTCACCAAGGTCAAAGGCGGGATGTTACAGCCCAATCCGTTGACCCTCCGGGTGAATGTCGGCGATTGCATCAAGATCAAGCTGACCAACCGGATGGCCAAAGAGCGGGCCGGGCTCCATGCCGATATGCTCGCCTTCGATCCGAAAGAGTCGATGGGGATCAACGTCGGAAACAACCCGGGGGATCAGACCATCGGTCCGGGCAAGAGCAAGGACTATACCTTTTACGCCCATCCGGAATACGGGGAGAATGCGGCCCTGATTCAGGACTGGGGGAATGTGGTTGATAACCCCAGGAATGGGTTATACGGCGCCATCATCATCGGCCCGGTCGGATCGATCTATCGTGATCCGGCCACCGGAGCGGACATCTCGCTCAAGAACTCCTGGCAAGCCGATGTCATTGTCAATCGGACGATCCCGGGGAACGAGAGCAAGAAAAGCTATCGGGACTTCGCTCTGATGTTCCAGGATGAAGACGCCCTGATGGGAACCAGCTTCATGCCGTATGCCCAGAAGATCGGCGGGTTGACGGGGGTGAACTATCGGGCTGCTCAGCCGATGGACCATGCCTTGGAAAACGGCTGCAGTGTCGGGACGATCTTCCAGTGTGTGTCGGAAAAGGGGGGTGTTGCTACGCCCCTCATTGAAGCGCACGCGGGGGATTCGGTCCTGATGCATGTCTTCGGGGCCTTCAACGAGCAGGTGGCCGTCTTTGCCTTGGACGGGCATGAATGGGCAGCCGACAAATTCCGGGGGGCGCATCTGCACAGCTCCTTCGAGTTCGGCGGCAGCTCTTATCTTCGTGTCGATCTGCGAGGGGGCGCCGGCGGGCCGCATCAACTGCCGGGGGACTACGTCTACATGAACCATCGGCCGGCCTATACGGATGCGGGCCAATGGGGTCTCTTTCGGGTGTTGCCGAAGGGGGATAAAAAGATCCAGGCGTTGAACCCGATTCAATCTGAAGTCAGACCGGTCTCTGTAAGCGCAAATGACTGACCGGCCGCTTCTACGGTAGGGTAAAAATAAGGAGGGGCCCTCAAAAAGCCCCTCCTTATTTTTAGGGGTTCTTACCGCTTGATTCGAGGGGGTTGATCGGTCAGTCGGTAATAGAGTTCATGGAATTGGGCGGTTGTCAGCGAGGGATCGGAAAGCCGTTTCAACTCTTCCTCGCTGACCGGGACCTGAAAGGCTTCATCGAAGATCGAAGCGCCGATTCCGATGTAGTGGGGGGCCAGTCTCTTTTCCTGGAGGAGAAATTTAATTCCCCGGTTGTAGGTTGTTGCCAGGCGGATCGCCAGCCTTGCCACATCGGCCGGGATCTCTTTTCCGAAGCCGACGTTTTGAGGGGGGTTCCCAAGGCGGAAGAATTGCGGGCGGACATTGGTAATGGCGAAGGCTTCAAACTCTTTCTTGATCGCATCCACCTCTTTTTTATGTTCCTGCGCGAGAAAGATTTCAACCAGGATTTTGGGGTTGGAGTCTGAAGGGGCGGCTTGATGGGTCGGCGGATTTTCCGGTTCTTTGGTAACCGATTCATTTGGCCATCCGATCTGGTTGTAGGTCAAGACGGATAAGAAAAGAAGCCCACCGGAGAATCGGGCGCACATGTTCCGTTTTTTCATCGATATTTCCTCTGGATTAAAGTTTGTGATGTCTATTTCGAGTGATTGTAGCATGAAGTTGCGCTTTCTGAAAAGGGTGGTTGACAAATAAAAGGAGGATAAAAGGAGATGGAGATCAATAAGAAGGTTCTGAGCATGGTGATAGCGGGATGGATGGTGCTCTGGGGGACGTTGGCATCGGCGGAGATGGGAGGGCAGGTCTTTTACCGCTTCGGTTCGGCCTCGCTGAGGGACGACCGGGGCGGGGAGGTCTTCACCGATGCGGTGAATGCGACCGGCGCGGGGAAAAATGATGACAAGGGGAGTTATGCCATCGGAGCCGGATTGGATATCCCCCTGGCACAGTTGTTCGGAAACACCCTCCTCGGGGAGGTGATGGTGGAGTACGCCAAGTTCTCGGAGAAAGAAGTTCTTCAGACGACCAGCGCTCTGGATGTGGTTTTACCAGGGGAAGGTGGCGTGAAATCTGTTACTACTTCCAAAGTGATTGTCTCCAGTCTGGCCGTCGTCATCGCCCCGAAGTATCGTTTCGAGATGGGAAGCCTGCGGCCCTGGGTCATCCCGATTGGCTTGGCCTTCCTGGTCAACTCTCCCCCTTCCGATGACACGACCTATCTCGACTTTGGGGCGCATTTTGGGGCCGGCGTCGAATACCGTCTGATTGATCTTCTCAGCGTCGGAATCGATTATCGGCTGAATCTCGGTTCCGGACAGTCCCGCACCAAAACCGATTACAGCACCTTCGGGGGGTATGTCGGGATCAATTTTTGATGCAGTCGTAAAAAGTCGAAAACCGCCGAATTTGTCATTCTGAGCAAAGCGAAGAATCTTGTATTGTCAAATAGCTAGAAAGACCCTTCACTTCGTTCAGGGTGACAAAATAGACTTTTTACGAGACCATCATTTTTGATAGGAAGAGGAGCGCCGTTAAAATAGGTCCCCTTAAGCTAAATTTATCACGGCCATGCTTCGAGGGCCGACCTACCCGGCGGCGTTCAATTCATCTTTCGCGCTAGAACTTATTTTAAGAGGTTTGGGTATGGTCCAGAGCCTGATCGAAGCGCCGGAACGGATCTACTGGGAGGTGACCCGGGGTTGCAACCTGCGGTGTCTTCACTGCCGGGCGACGCCGACCGAGTTGTCTTCGCCGGATGATCTGACCACGGAACAATGTTGTAAGATCATGGATCAGATCGCCCAGGTCTGCAAGCCGGCCCTGGTTCTGACCGGCGGGGAGCCGCTCCTTCGGGGGGATATCTATGATCTCGGCCAGTATGGCGCGTTGAAGGGATTCCGGATGGGGCTGGCGACCAACGGGACATTGATCAACTTTGAGACGGCCTATTGGATATTGAATGCCGGGTTCAGCCGGGTTTCTGTCAGTCTGGATGGTCCGGACGCGTCGATCCATGATCCCTTTCGCCGGATGCCGGGGGCGTTTGAGGCCGCTGTGGAGGGGGTGCGGCAGCTCAAAGAGGCCGGGTTGTATGTTCAGATCAATACCACCGTGACCGCGCACAACGCATCGCGGTTGGAGGAGATCCTCTCCCTTGTTGCGGGGCTGAAGGGGGATGCGTGGCATCTCTTTCTTCTGGTGCCGGTCGGCTGCGGACTTCAGATTGCCGAGGAGATGCAGCTTCAGGCCAAAGAGTATGAGCGGGTTTTAAACTGGATCGAGGAGCGCGCATCAGATGCCCCCTTTAAAATAGGCCCTAGCGCGAAAGATTACGGCGCTCATTTTAAAATAGGCCCTAGCGCGAAAGATGAATTGAACGCCGCCGGGTAGGTCGGCCCTCGAAGCATGGCCGTGATAAATTTAGCTTAAGGGGACCTATTTTAACGGCGCTCATTTTAAAATAGGCCCTAGCGCGAAAGATTACGGCGCTCATTTTGATATCCGGCCGATCTGCGCCCCGCACTTTACCCGTGTGCGGGCCCAACGGACTCTTCTTGATCGATGGTTTGGGCCTTCCCCCGGCGATGCGGCGGGGAGAGCTGTTTCGAAGCGAAACGGCCGAGGCTGCACGGCTGGCAGCGAAATGTGCTTTATCTCCCACCGGGGGAAGGTCACTCCGTGCGGCTATCTCCCGCTGGAGGCGGGAGACCTGGCGTCGGAAACATTTGGGGAGATCTGGTACGGCTCCCCGCTTCTCTCGAACCTTCGAGATGTCTCTCTGCTGAAGGGGAAATGCGGGGCCTGTGAATTTAAGCGCCTCTGCGGGGGCTGCCGGGCCCGCGCCTATGGGATGAGCGGAAACCAAACCCATCCCGCGCAGCAAGCTACGGGGAATTCAAAGATTAAAAACTTTAGAACCAAGATGGGAGGAGTGCAGAAAACAAGATGAAAAAGAACGCTTTTAAAGGAAAAAAGAACTTCGGTTTTCTCGTTCCCTCCATTCCAAGGGAGTTGTGGGAAAAGATCGAAATCGGAAAGGTCTATACTTATCATCGCTTTCTCATCACCCCTCCCGGAAGGGCCGGGCTATTTCTGGATCGTCTGAAGCGATCGGATTTGGAATCTTCCATGGGACTCGACCACTCCGGGATGAGAAGGAAGGCGCGAAGATGATCTTGATTGATGCGTTTCTGGAAACGCTCCAGAGTGAAATTTCTGTTCATGAGGCCGTCCGCCACCGTTTCTTAAAACGGTTTGCCGACGAACCCCTCTCTCTGGAGCAGATCCAGACATTTGGGCTTCAACACTATCAGTTGGTGAAGATCTTTCTCACCTACATGACCAACCTTCAGGCCCGGATTTCAGATCCGGAGGTGAAGCGGCTTTTCCGGAAGGTCTTCGACGACGAGTTCGGGGTGGTGACGGATCGGAGTCCTGCTGCCGGCCAAGCGACCCTCTTTCGGAGTCACCCCGCCCTCTACCGGAATTTTTTAAAGGCCATCGGGTTGCGGGATGAGGCGTGGGGGCACATCCGGCTCCTTCCCGAAACAGCTTATTACATTGAAAAGCATAAGGAGATCACCCGCGAGCAAGATCTCTTGGTGGGGTTGGGGGCGATCGGCCCGGGCCACGAATTCTCCATCCCGATGATGTTTGAATACCTGGTGGCCGGCCTGAAGAAAAACACGGCATTAAAGGAGGACGAGTTTGACTATTTTACCCTTCATATTCTCGAAGACCAGGATCATGCAAAGGTCTTCAACGAGGTGATCGGAAAACTCTGCGCGTCCTCGAAAGATCTTGAAAAAATCCGGGAGGGGGCGCTGCAATCCCTGGCCCTTCGGAAGCGCTTTTGGGATGGGCTGGAGAGAGCGGTCTTCCCATAAATGTCCATTCACCTTTAATCCTTAAGAGGAGGTTGGACATAAATGTCCATTCACCTTTAATCCTTAAGAGATCGTTTGGGAGAAAAAAATGTTTCGGATGATTGTGATTTGGATCCATGTCGCCGCAGCGATGTTCTGGATTGGGGGGATGCTTTTCTTTGCTATCGTTCTGGTTCCGTCCCTGCGCGGGCTCCCCATTGGGCAGCGGCGTGAGTTGATGAGCCAAATCGGCCTACGGTTCCGGAAGACAGGTTGGATCGCTCTCAGCATCCTCCTCGTCACCGGACTCCTCCAATTGTACCGTCTTGGCATCCCGGCGTTCATGGGGGGATGGCTTTGGGCGAAACTGGCGATGGTCGTCTTGATGGTCTGCTTAAGCATCCTTCACGATCTTGTCCTCGGCCCCCGGTCGATTGAGATCAGCCGCGCCAACCCGGCCCCTCACCCGCTTCAACGGACCGTCCGCTGGATGGCCCGTTTCAATCTGGTCATCGGCTTATTTATTGTTTTGGCATCGATTTACCTGGCGCGGACTTAAGGGAACGCCATAATCTTTCGCTTGAAGGCCTATTTTAAAGGGGCGGATTTTTTGATTCTATTGGTCATTCGAATAGGAAAAGGACAATGGATGAAAAAAAGGGGATCGTCAATGCGGCAGGGGTCAATGAAAACCCCATGCAGGTTTTAGAGAACGAACACCGGGCCATCCTTGTGAAATTGGAATTGATGGAACGGGCCCTCCAGTGCCTTCAGAAGGGGCCCGAAGAGACCGTTCCGGAGCAGGTCGAGACTGAAAAAGCGCTCTTGAAAGAGCTGGTTGCTCTCCTGGAGAGGAGTTTGGGACTTCATTTTCAAAAAGAAGAGGAGGCGCTCTTCCCGATCTTGGCCGAGTATGTCGGAAAGGAGCACGGGCCGATCGAGGCGATGCTCCATGAGCATGAGAAAATCCGGTCGGTCTTTTGCGAAATAACCGGACCGGTCGGGATGGGGATGTTCAAGGCCGTTTCGAAGTCTGGTTTTGAGGCGATTCATCTCATCCGGCAGCATATTTCCAAGGAGAATCAAATTCTTTTCAGGATTTGTGAATCTTCCTTATCGGAGGAGGAGAAAAGGCGGGTGATGGAAAAGATCAAGGCAATGAGCATGGGTCCTTTAAAAAAGGGATCGAGAAAACCGAGAATATAATCGGGCGAATGGAAGAAGCGGAACGCCGTATTCTTTTGACCGAGCCGATGTTTATGTGCTCTTCTCAGGAGAGGAAAAAAGTGATGCTGCATTTTAAAACCGGATGGATACCGTGACGGTTGATTCCGATTCATTTGGGGAGGGTTTCTCTTCTTCTGTTTTGGATGGAATCTTGGATCCGATCATTGTGATCGATCAGGATCACAGCGTTGTTTATGCGAACAGAGCGGTTCGGGAACAGGCGGAGGAGTGCGCCATCGGCCAAAAGTGTTATGCCCTCCTCCAGGGGCGGGAGAGCCCCTGCCAGCCCTGCCCTTGTCAGGACGCCTTCAAGACCGGAAAGCCTTACCGGATCATCCGTAAAAAAGAGGAGAAGGAGGGGCAACCCCGCTTTAAAGAGATTCAGGCCTATCCGATCGTGAATCGGGGGGGAGAGGTCGTGCGTGTCATCGAGGTGATTCGAGAGGTCTCCCTTGCCGAGGAGAAGCCGTTCACCAGAGAAGGGTTCGTCCTTTATGACGAAGGACCGATCTCTTTTTGCGGGATGGTCAGCGGCAGCGAGAAAATGAAGGCCCTTTTTCAGAAGATCCGCCTCGTCGCTTCCGGCAATGCGACCGTTCTGATTGATGGAGAGACCGGGACAGGGAAGGATCTGGTGGCCCATGCCATTCATCAGTGCAGTCCTCGGCGAGACGGCCCCTTTATGGCGATCGGATGCGGGATGCTTTCGGAAACGCTGTTGGAGCGTGAGCTTTTCGGCCATGTCGAGGGAGCCTTCACCGGATCGATTCAGAGGGAAAAAGGACTTTTTGAGAAAGCGGAAGGGGGCACTCTTTTTCTGGATGAAATTGCCGATACCACCCTTGCATTTCAATCCAGGTTGCTTCGGGTCTTGCAGGAAGGGGAGATCCGTCCTGTGGGGGAAGGACGAAGCGTCAGGGTTGATGTCCGCGTGGTGGCGGCGACCAGCAAGCCTCTCAAAGAGGCGGTCGCCAAGAAGAGATTCAGGGAGGATCTTTATCATCGCCTTGCGATGACGCCGATGGCGATTCCGCCGCTGCGTGAGCGTCCGGAGGATGTTCTTCTTTTGGCCAAGCACTTTGTTCAGAAACATGCCATGCAGAGCGGGAAGGGGCCGATGCGCCTTTCCGCTCATGCGATGAAAGTCCTTTTAGAAGAACCGTGGCAGGGGAATGTCCGTGAATTGGAAAATGTCATCAGGAGGTCGGTCATCCTTTCGCCGGAGGCTGAGATTGCGCCCGAGTGGCTGCTTATCGGAGAAGAAGGCCTCTCGGCGAATCCGGCTTCTTCTTCCGTTTCCAGTTCGGTCTTGGCGCACGAGATTTTCTCCAAAGTTGAAAGAGAGCGAGAGCGGATCATTGAGGCCCTTCTAAGGAGCAATGGAAATAAGGCGTCGGCGGCCCGCCGCCTCGGTATTTCCAGGGCCAGCCTTTATAACAAGCTAAAGCGATATCGAATCTGATCGGACCCCTTTCCAGGACGATCCGATAAAGAGCGTGAGATCCTTTTGAAGGTTTGAAAAATGTCTTTATCGAAGGAGGAAAAAAGAGAGGCGGTAAGAAAGACGAAGGGAGTCCAAATCGATCCGAGAGAAAAAACTTCGAGCAGCACAGCCCCATGAGGCGCGACCACTTATGAAGCGGGCCTGATCGTTTTGTTGTTAAGCTATTTTTACGGTGAGTCCTTTGAGCCAGTAGAAGTCATGAAGCGCTTCCAGGAAAATTTCTCCATCGGTCGGGAAATAGCGTTTCCCGTTTTGATGGACGACGCCACGATCTCCCAGAACACTCAATACCCGCGCGTGGTTGCAGTGCACCTTTCGGTCTTCATGTATAAAGAAGCAGAGTTCTTTCCCGCAGGGCATCACCACACTTAATCGGCACATCGGTATTTCCCTCTGTTTGTAGGCCCTGAAACAAGATGTCGTTTTTCTTAGGCGAAGGACTACAAACGTAGATTAACAAATCAAACAGAAAAAGAATATGACGTCAAACATCTATTTTATTGATAAAGATCAACAATTAAAGGAGGCGCGGTTTCGAAAGGGGAAAGGGGGGTTAACCCCTTGCTTGATATAATTTTTCTTCGTTGAGAATGGTGATTTTCTTCCCGGTGAGCCGGACCACTCCTTCCTTTTCCATGAGGGTCAACAGCCGAACCACGGTTTCCTGCGTGATACCCGCCATTTCGGCCAACTCTCCTCGTTTTAAGATAAGTTGGATGGTGGTGGTCTGATTGCGCTTGATCCCATGTGTATGACTTAACTCAAGCAGGATATCGGCCAAGCGTTCTTTTGCGCTTTTGAAGACAAGTTGCCGAGATCTCTCCCGCCCGCTTTCGACTTCTCTGCTTAGAACGGAGATCAGGTTTATTGCAAGGTGAGGGTTGGTTTTCAGCGCTTCCAGAAATTCGTCCCGATGAAAAAAACTCACCTCGGATCTTTCGAGCGCTTGCGCAGTCGCAGAGTGGATCCCAGGATAGAAAAGGGAGCTCTTTTCTATCAAGTCTCCGGGGGAGACAACCCCTAATATCTGCTGCCGCCCTGTCTGAGAGGACTGCACCAATTTGACACTTCCGGAGCAGAGGACATAGATCCCTTCGTAAGAGTTCCCTTCATAGAAAATGGCCTGGTTTTTTTCGTAGACATGGCCTTTCTTGATTTTCATAAAGGTATTGATTTCATGTTCATTCAAGTCTCCGCAAAAAAGGGAAAGCGCCCTGACGACACAGTGCTGACAATCAGGAGTGGGAGACTCTCTACAAAATTCCATGGCAACCTCAAATAACAATCATCTTAAAAGATATTCTCGCCCTGGTAGAAAGTCAAGTTAAACCGGAAACATACAAGGAGCTGTTATTTCGTCTTATCTTTCTTTTTCATTTGTCGCTCTTTCAGAAGGGCAATCGGCCCTCCGAGATACAAAAATTTTAAAATAAGGTAAAATGGATCGAAATTAATTCGGGCAATGAATCTGAGTGAATGGAGGCGTCATGGTAAAAGGAGCCGTTCTTTTTAAAAACGTTCCGGCGGTGATCGCCGGTCTCTTTGCGGCGTCGATTCTCAACTTTATCCTCCCTGCTTCCGCTGCAAGGGGGGCAGATAAACTGAACGTGGTCACCACGGTTGCACCCCTTACCAATATTGTAAAGAACATCGGCGGGGACCGGATCAATCTGCATGGAATCGTTCCCGAAGGGACCGACTCCCATACCTTCGAGCCGGCCCCTTCCGACATCCAGTACCTTGCGGCGGCCGATCTGCTCATTTTCAACGGGCTCCATCTGGAGACGCCCACTGAAAAGCTCGCGCTGGCCAACAAGAAAAAAGGGGCGAAGGTTTTGAAGCTGGGAGACAACACGGTCAGCCAAAAAGAGTGGGTCTTCGATTTCAGCTTTCCGGAGTCGGAGGGGAGCCCCAACCCGCATCTCTGGCTCAACGTCGCTTATGCCATGCGGTATGCAGAACTGGTCCGGGACGCGCTGGGCTCTCTGGATCCGCAGAATAAAGAGTACTACCGGAAAAGGGGGGCTGAATATCTCTCCAGGCTGAAACTGCTGGATGAAGCAGCGGCCAAAACGATGGCGACCATCCCCGCAAAAAATAGAAAGCTGCTGACCTATCACGACTCCTGGGCCTATTTCTGCCCCCGTTACGGCTGCAAGGTGATCGGCGCCGTTCAGCCTTCCAGTTTCTCTCAGCCCTCACCAAAAGAAGTGGCCCGGCTGATCGATCAACTGAGGGCGGAACAGGTGCCGGCCATTTTCGGCTCGGAGGTTTTCCCGAGCAAAGTTCTCAACCAGATCGGAAAAGAGGCGGGGGTCCGGTTTATCTCTACGCTGAGGGATGACGACCTTCCCGGTCCCGTCGATGCGCCGGAGCATAGCTACATCGGCATGACGCTGGAAAATCTGAGAACGATGGCAACCTCACTTGGAGGACGCGCCGACCCGCTGAAGGACATCGATCCCGGCGACATCCCGTAGACTCTTCTCAAATCGCTTGACAGAGAAGGCGTTCTATAGCACAATTATTAAAAAAGTGCTATTCCATTTTTAAATGAACGCCGTAATTTTTGGCTTAGGCCTACTTTAAGCGAGGGAAACGTGTCAAAGCTGATTCGATTTGGGGTTTCGATTGACGAAGGTCTGCTCAAGCAATTTGATGAGCTCATTGAAGAAAAAAAATACACCAACCGTTCCGAGGCGCTCCGCGATCTGATCCGGGATCACCTGGTCGAGCAGGAGTGGGATGAAAATAAAGAGACGATCGGGACCATCACCATCGTGTACGATCATGGCGTTCACGAGCTGATGGAAAAACTGACCGACCTTCAGCACCGCTATTCCAAATTGATCCGGTCTACCCTGCATATCCATCTGGACGAGCATCGTTGCCTGGAAGTCCTGGTGGTGCGGGGGCGCAGCGGGGAAATCAGGAAGATCGCTGATTCATTGATCTCGACGAAAGGGGTGAAGCACGGAAAGTTGACGGCCACCACCACCGGAAAGGATCTTCACTGAGGATGGCAACCCTCCCTTCAGAAGCGCGCGTTGACAATCTGGAAAGCAAGGCGTTGGTCTCCTTCTCGGGTGTCACCTGCGGCTATGAGAGAAAAATCATCTTTCAAAACCTCTCCCTCCAGATCTATCCGGGGCAATTTGCGGGGCTGGTCGGGCCGAGCGGCACCGGGAAAACGACGCTCCTGAAGGCGATCCTCGGAATGGTCCCCTCGCTTTCCGGCGCCATTTTCGTCTCCGGCCATAAAGTGGGCGACCGGACGCCGTCCCATGTCGGGTATGTCCCCCAGATCGAAACGGTTGACTGGGATTTTCCGGTCACGGTCGAACAGGTGGTCGCGATGGGCCTCTACCGGGAGTCGCGGGGGTTTCCCTGGCTCAGCCGGCAGGAGCGGACGCGAATCAAAACATTGCTCGAACAGCTGGGGATCGGCGCCTATGCCCACCGGCACATTAAAGCCCTCTCCGGCGGAGAACAGCAGCGGGTTTTTCTGGCGAGGGCGCTGATCGGAAATCCGAAGCTGCTCATCCTGGATGAGCCGACCTCCGGCGTGGATCTTAAAACGCAGCACGCCATTCTTCACCTGTTGGGAGAGTTGAACCGAAAAGGCGTGACGATCCTGTTGACGACGCACGACCTCAACGCGGTGGCAAGACACCTTCCCTGGGTGATCTGTTTCAATCAGACGATCATTGCGCAGGGAGACCCGGATGAAATTTTCACCTCCGCCATTTTATCCAGAACGTATGATTCGGAGATGTCGGTCGTTCGGAGCGGGGACGTGATCCTGGTTGATGACAGCCCCAGGGCCGGACTTCATTTCAAAAAGCACCGCCACCCCCCGTCCGGGCCGGACGCGGAATCCAAATCGTAAGGAGCCGGTGGAAATATTAATGCGTCCCCTGCAGTATGAGTTTTTTGTCCATGGGCTGATTGCCGCCTCATTGGTGGGGGGGGTCTGCGGCCTGATCGGGGTCTATATCGTTCTGAGGCGGATGAGCTATATCGGCCATGGTCTCTCGCATGCGGTCTTCGGCGGGGCGGTGGTCAGTTATGTGATGAATTGGAATTTCTACCTCGGAGCGGGGCTGTGGGGGTTTCTCTCCGCCCTGGTTATCAATTTCGTCACGAGACGGAAGAAGATCGGCGCCGATGCCGCCATCGGCGTCGTGACGACCGCCAGTTTTGCGGTCGGGGTGGCGATCATCAGCCAGTATCGCCGTTTTACAAAAAATTTCGAAGCGGCGCTTTTTGGAAATATTTTAGGGGTGACGTCGGATGACCTCTGGATGATCGGGATCGTTGCGTTCGTTTCACTTCTGCTGATTTTTATTTTTTACCGGCAGCTTCTATTCACGACGTTCGACGCGGAGGTGGCGAAGATTTACGGCGTTCCGTCGGAGTGGGTCGAGGCGCTTTTTTCACTGATCCTGGCGGCGGTCATCATCGTGTCGATGCAGGTAATGGGGGTGACGATGATTGCGGCGGCGATCGTCATTCCCGCGGTGACGGCGCGGCTGATCACCGACAGTTTCAATAAAATGGTCTTTATCTCCGTGGGGATCGGGATCCTGTGCGGCGCGATCGGGATGTATTTAAGTTTTCACCTCAACGTTTCTTCCGGCGCCACGATCGTCCTGGTGGCCGCGGCGGCTTTCATGCTCGGGTATTTTTATCATCTGATCAAGGGAAGGTCCGTCCCTCTCAAAAAGGAGGCGGTCTCGGTTCCGGGGGAACTCCTTCCGACCCATGGCCATCCTCATGATCATGGCGGATTCCAGCACGTTCATGAACATGCCCATCCGGAGCCGTCAGGGCACCATGAAGGAAAAACCACAGACGCACCCTGACATCGGAACGCCGTAATCTTTCGCTTGAGGGCTTATTTTATCGGCGGTTCATCGCGGCTCCTAAACGGGTCCGGTTTATTGCCCCAGCGATTTAATCACGACCTCGATCAGCTCTTTGACTTCAAACGGCTTATTTAGGAAAAAGTGCTCCTCCTGCCCCAGAAATATCTTTGTTTCCGGATTCATCGTATCACCCGTTAAAAAAATAATTTTGTGCTTCATCTCCGGTTTTTCTTGTGTGATGATTTTATAGAACTCAAGGCCGCTCATATTCGGCATCTTGATGTCGGTTAAAATGAGATCAAACGGTTTTGCTTTCGCCCATTGTAGCGCCGTTTGTCCATCCGATGCCGTCGTCACCTCCGCTTCCTCCATCGAGAGAATTTCACGGATCATTTCGAGAATAGGGAGTTCATCGTCCAACACGAGTATCCGTTTTCCAGCAAGGCGCGCGCCGGAGTCCGTCTCGGCTTTCTTGGATGTTTTGACCTTAGGCATTGCCTCTGAAGCGATTGGCAGCTCGACGTAGACTTCTGTCCCAACCCCTTTTTGGCTCTTCGCAAAGAGGTTGCCTCCATGCGCCTTGATGATTCCGTAAGAAATACTGAGGCCCAATCCTGTTCCGACGCCGACCGGTTTGGTTGTAAAAAAGGGATCGAATATTTTAGATAAAACATCTTGGGAAATCCCCGGTCCGGTATCTTTAAAAACGATTTGAATAAAACCCTCTTTTTCCCTCGCTTGGATCACCATCATTCGCGGGCCATTTTTTTCCATCATGGCCTGTTGGGCATTATTGAGGATATTGATGAACACCTGCTGTATTTGGCTTCCGTCGGCGTAGACCGCAGGCAGTGTTCCATCCAAATCGAGTTGAAGTTGAATCCCATCCGATGAAAAATGACCCGCTTTGATTTCAAGGGTCCGTTTTAATAAAGAAGAAAGGTCTGTTTCTTTCAGTGAAAACTGATCGGCTCTGGAAAAGGCCAGCAGACTCTGTACGATTTTAGCGCATCGCGCCGCCTCGCTTTGGATAATTTCGAGCTGTTTCCGGGCATGCCCCTCCTGTGGGGACTTTAAGAGAAGCTCCGCGAACCCGATCACGCTGGTCAAAGGGTTGTTTAATTCATGGGCGACGCCGGAAACCAATTCTCCGATGGCGGATAACTTCTCCGTCTGGACCAGTTGCGCCTGTAGAGCGGTCATCTCCTTTACCTTTAAATCGAGGTTTTTTGAAAGCCCGGCATTTTCCGATGCGATGGCCGCCTGGCGCTGGTGCTGCTGCCGGATGATAAAGGCGGCCCGGCGGACAATCCCGAAAAGGGAAAGGTATAGAAATCCTCCCCCTATCACGGCGCTCAGCCAAACCCATCGGTTTCCGGTTTTAATGGCCTCGGATAAAGTAGTCGGCACCTTATATACTTCCACCACGCCGACGACCTTGTCTTTACTCTGATTCCAAATGGGGATATAAATTTCGGCGAAAAGGGGGACTTCTTCGTCGAAAATGTGCTCCGGTTTTTCCGACTTACCCGAAGCCCCGCTTTTGACGGCCAGTCTTCCGGTCAGCGCCATCTCCAATTCTGAATTGGGCATAAAGCGTTGTCCGATAAAGCGCCGATCATTCGACCAGAGGATGGTTCCCTCCGGCGCATAGACGTTGGCCCGGACGACCTCCGGCATGGTGGCGATCTTTTTAAAGAACTCTTCGAAGGCGGATTTGTTTTCTTCGAGGGTTTCCTTTTCGAAATAAGCGGCTGTGTTTTCGGTTTGAGCGATCGTCTGGACAAACTCTTTGGTGACGACGGCGTCTTGTTGAAGCATGTTTTGGGTGAGGAAACGTGAAAGTAAAGAAGCAGAAAAGAGAGAAATAAGACCGATAGAGAAGAAGCTCAGGAGGGAGAACCATCTGAGAAGATTAAACGGTTTCTCTTCCTTGGGGGACCCCATCTTTATTTTCCGAAAAGAGGGTTGGAAAGCCTGAAATAATATCAGCAGTGTATCTGAACGCCGTAATCTTTCGCTTAGGCCTACTTTATCTGAATATGCGATCACCGTCAATGCTCAGGCAGCCCGGATTACTGCGCCGACCAGAACGGCGTTGAGATTTTAGGAAACGCTAGGGCTGGGACAACCGGATATCGTACGCTCCCAGTCTCCCCGCGGAAGGGGGGGCATTCGGGGAGTGTTCGACCTGCGCGATGAGGGTGGTTGAATTGCCCGACCAGAGAAATGTGATCGACGAAGAGAGGGTGGTCTGATCGTTGGGAGGACAGGTGCTCTTTCCGAGGAAGTTGACCGTGCAGTTTTTGTAGTTGACCTTGTTCCGGTTATCGCTCTCTGGAAAGAGGGGGATGCCGGCTTGATCCGTAATCGTCAAAAGGGTATCGGCGCCGTTCGTCAGATTTAAGGTATCGATTGTGTAGGTTTGGTTCTGCACCACCTTAAACGGGATAATATCTTCATCTCCCACAGGATCTTGGGCATTCCGATAAAAGGTGTGTTTTTGGAGACCGTCGTTGAGGAGCGGTGTTAGGTTTTCATCCCCCTCATAGGCATCATCTTCCGGCGGGAAGAGCTTCATTTGCCGTTCTCGCATAATGGCTTTAAGTTGGTCTGGTTTCGGAGCGGATTGGTTTGCCATAAATTGGAACCAGAAAGATTCCATCGAGGCCGGAATCGGCGTGGCAGAGCCGTTTTTCATCTGGAGGACGGTCTGCCAGATCGGATTGAATTCCAATTCGAGTTGGTCATGCGATTCGGTGGGCTCAAGGATTGTGGCCGCCGGGTCAAAAAGATCCCACAACACCCCTGCGACGGCGACTTCACTGGTGGTGTAAATCGTTTTATTGGAGAGCGAGTCGGCGGTCGGGAAATTCGGCGAGGTGTAATTTTCCAGATTGAACGAAAAGGTGCCATCGCCAGCGGTATCGACGTAAAAGGGAGATTTGCGGACTGCGCTGGAGAAGAAATTTCCCCATCCCTCGGACCAGCTCAGCCGGATATCTTGAGTGTTGTCGTTGATCCGGTGTTGCCCCCCCGGCGAGTCGTCCTGGGAGAAATGACGGGCCACAAAGTGACCATACTCATGCGCAATGACGGCATCGTCATATTCGTCGGTGTCGCCGGGAGAGGAGCCGGGGACACAGATCCCCCCACCGCAGATGAAGATCGCGTCCTGGAAGTCGTCATAATAAGTTCCTTCCGCGCTTCCCGGTTCCCAGTAGGCGACCAGCAGGGGAGGGACGCAGGGGGCGGCGGGTTCGGTCGCGGTAGGGCAGGGGCCCGACTGTTGAATCAACTCGCTGGCGCTTGAAAAGGTGTCGAGGATGTTGAAGGCCCCTCCAATGCCGGAAGAAGCCGTTGCAGTGGCTTCAACCCCCGTCAATGGGACTCCTGTGCTGTCGTCCAGTGCTGAAGAGACCATCGCGAAGATCGCCCGGTCGGAGAGATTGTTCCGAATTCCGACCTGGGTCGGATGCCCTGTGGCCGTCTGAGTCGAAACCTGAAGGTAGATTCCACCCCTTCTCAGGTTATTGTTCAAACCGGGAAAAGAGAAATTGCCGTTGGGATCGGTCGAGCTGGTGGCAAGCGTCACAAATCCATCAATGGCAATCACGTTGACGACGGTGTTTCGGATCGGCTTGAGTTCGAGTTGTCCGGTAAATCCAGCTTCGTTGAATGGCTTATCCTCGTAAGAGGCTTTTCCGGAAACCGTGAAGTTCGTTCCCCCCGAATTCGGGCTGACCACGCCGACCGGTGCGCTTCCGGTCCGGGCGAGGGTGGAGGCGATGATGCTGGTCACGCCGAGTTTGACGCCGGTGGCCAACCCGTTCGGGTCGATGGTCACGATGGAGGGGTCGCCGGATCGCCACGAGAATGCAACATTCTCGATGGCGGCGCCGGATGCCGTTCTTGCCACGGCGCTAAGCTGCACCTTCCCTCCGGGCTCCAGATTGGCCGGATTCGGGGAAATTTCAATGACGGCGATCGCCCGCGAGCCGCCGCCATTATTCCCGCATCCGGACAGGATGAGAGAAAGACCGACCCAGACCCAAAACCGGACGTTCGCCCGCATACGTTTATTTTCCCTTGAATTCAAGTATGTTTTCTTCACCCTGCTTGCGCTTGACGGAAGGGGCGGGGAGGGGGGATTTTGCCTTTGCATCATTCAGTATTAAGGTGCTCTGCTGGACGAAGGTTTCCCCTTCGCTTAAATGAAGGGTCGCTTTTCCGGTGATCTTTTGGGGGTTGCGATTTTGATTTTCTACGATGACCTCCATTTTTTTTGTCTCCCCCTTTTTAAGGGCGCCTTCCCATTGATCGATCCCTTCTACCAAAGAGAGGCCGATCGGGAGATCGATGGAGAGCTTTACCTGATCTGAATCGATGTTGGCGGTGGCGATCAATGTCACCTGGCTCTCTTTTTCTGAGAGATTAATTTGCAGAAGGGAAAGCTGCAGGGGAGGCCTCGGCTTGACCGCTTCCGCGGCGGAGAAGATTCCGAAAAGAAAAACGACTTGAATCAAAAAAACAAATCTGGACTTTAACATGAGAAGACCTTTCTTAAATTTAATCTTTATAGGGGCGCCATTCATGGCGCCCTCTGACTGGGCGTGATAAATCACGCCCCTACATAAATCATGTCATAAATATTTCCGCGTTTATATTAGTTTACCATATTCGGCGGTTCTTGCCCTGCAAAGAGAGCCGAGAGATTCTCCAGAACCATCATCCCCATCCGCACCCGGGTCTCGGTCGACGCCGACCCGATATGCGGGAGGAGCACGACATTTTTCATTCTGGAGAGCCGGCGGGGAACGCGCGGCTCTTTCTCGAAAACATCCAGCCCGGCACCGGCGATTCTCTTCTCGGCGAGCGCCCGGATCAAGGCCGGTTCGTCGACGATCGGGCCCCGTGAGGTATTGATTAAAAAGGCGGTTGGTTTCATGGCATGGAGCGCTTTTTGGCCGATGAGGTGACGCGATTCGCCGGTTAACGGGAGATGGAGGGTGATAAAGTCCGATTCCCTTAGAAGATGCGAAAAAGGGAGAAAGGTGATACTCAGGCTCTTCTCCGCCGTGGGAGAAAGCGGATGGCGGCTATGATAAAGGGTCCGCATCGAAAATCCGGCGGCGCGGCGGGCCACCGCCTGGCCGATCCGTCCCATCCCGATGATCCCGATTGTTTTTCCATAGAGATCGGTTCCCAGAAGCTGGGTGGGGGCCCAACCGGTCCATTTTCCGGAGCGGAGTAGCTGCTCGGCCTCCGAAAGTCTTCTTGCCGCGGCGAGCAGGAGGCCGAAGGTCAGATCGGCCGTCGTTTCGGTCAGGACGCCGGGCGTGTTGGTCACGGCAATCTTCCGTTCGGCGGCGGTTTGGATGTCGATGTTGTTATATCCGACCGCGTAGTTGGCGATGATTTTCAGTTTCTTTCCGGCGTCGATGACCTCGCGATCAATCGGGTCGCTCAACATCGAAATCAGCCCGTCGGCGTTTCGAATCCCTTTGAGGATCTCTTTTTTTGAAAGAGGGCGATCGTGAGGGTTGGACCGGAGTTGAAAGCGGTCTTTTAATTCTTTCATCACGGCGTCGGGAAGAGACCGGGTTAAGAAGACGAGCGGTTTTGCCATAGTGATAAATGATAGCGAAATGGTCGGTTTTTGGCAAGACCGGAATGAGGGTCGCAGGCGTTGTCCCGGATCGGCCTTTGACGTTTGCGGGAAAATCTCCTATCATGAGGCGGATGAAAAAAGTCGTTCTGCTTGTCTCGCTCCTGATCGCGTTGGGGCTTTTCTTCGGGAAAAAAGATCAAATCCGCCAGACCGCTACGGAATCTGGTTTCAGGATGAACATCACCTCCGAGCCGCCGACGCTTGACTGGTCTCTGGCGACCGACAATGTCTCGATCCGGGTGATTGAAAACCTGATGGAGGGGCTGGCCGAATATGATTCGGAACTTCGTCCCAAACCGGCCATCGCGGAAAGGTGGGAGGTTTCTGACGACGGCCTTCGCTATCTCTTTCACCTTCGGACCGACGTCTTCTGGACCGATGGAAAGCGGGTGACGGCGCGCGATTTCGAGTATTCATGGAAGCGCCTTCTTGATCCGAAGACCGCATCGGAGTATGCCTATTTTCTATACGATATCCGGAATGCGGCCGAGTACAACGGCGGAGAGATCAAAAATCCCGACCAGGTCGGGGTGAAAGCGCTTGATGAGAAGACCCTTCAGGTCGATCTGAAAAAACCCGCAGTCTACTTCCCCTCGATTACCACTTTTACGGCGACGTTTCCACTTCGGCGGGATGCCATCGAGCAACACGGAGATCGGTGGACCGAACCGGCCCACCTGGTCACCTGCGGCCCGTTCCGGCTCAAAGAGTGGCGGCATGAATACCGGTTGATCCTGGAGGCGAATGACCGATATTACGGCGGCCGTCCGGCGCTGGATAAGATCACCTTCTACGTCGTGGAAGAGGAGACGACCGCGCTGACCCTTTATGAGACCGACCATCTCGACCGGGTTGCCCTCCCGCCGGTGGCCATCCCGCAGTATCAGAACCATCCCGATTATATCCATGCCCCGTTTTTAAGAGGATACTATTATGGCTTCAATATCGAGAAACCTCCCTTCAACGATGTCCGGATCCGGCAGGCCTTCTCGATGGCGATCGACCGGAGCGAGATCCCGCGCATTCTGAAGGGCGGGGAGATCCCGGCCACCTCCTGGATTCCGGAGGGGATGTTCGGACATAATCCGAAGATTGGGCTGGGGTTCGATCCGGAAAAGGCCAGGGCGCTCCTGGCGGAGGCGGGCCATCCGGCCGGAAAGAACCTGCCGCCGATCACACTCGCCTTCAATACCGATCCGACCAACCGGCTGATCGGCGAGAATATTCAGGCGCAGTGGAAGCGGAACCTCGGGGTGGAGGTGGGGCTCGACAACATGGAGTGGAAGGTCTACCTGAAGCGATTGAGGGAGGAGACCCCTTCGATTTTCCGCCTCGGATGGGGGGCCGATTATCCCGATCCCGATAACTTCATGAACCTCTTCACCGGCGCGAGCGGAAACAACCACAGCCACTGGAAGAACGCCGACTATGACCGCCTCATCTCAGTGGCGGCCAGCGAGCCGAACGAAATAAAGCGGGTCGCCCTTTACGATGAAGCGCAGCGGATTCTGACCGAACGGGAGGTCCCGATTATGCCGCTTTTTTTCGCGGCCCAGAACCTTCTGATCAAACCGTCCATCCAAGGATTGGAAGTGAACGCGATGGACCTCCTCTATCTCAAGAAAGTAAAAAGGAAACCGAGATGATCTTGACGTTTATCCTTCGCCGGGTTCTCTGGGCGGTCCCGGTTCTCTGGGTCGTGGCGACCCTGACCTTTTTCATCATGCATGTTGTTCCCGGGGGACCGTTTGACAAGGAGAAAAAACTCCCGCCGGAGATCAAGGCGAACGTCGAGGCGAAATATCATCTCGATCAGCCGGTCCATCGTCAATATTTCCTTTATATGAAAGGGCTTGTCCGGGGAGACCTCGGCCCTTCTTACAAATACCTGGGGAGGACGGTGAACGATGTGATCGGGGACACCCTTCCCGTTTCGATTCAGCTCGGTTTTCTCGCGCTCCTGATCGCGTTGGTTACTGGATTGATCGCCGGGATAATTTCATCCTTGATGGCACACACCTTCTGGGACCGGGTCAGCATGTTCTTCGCAACCGCGGGGATCTCCACCCCCAATTTTGTCCTGGGAGCGCTGCTGATTTATTTCCTCTCCCATCGGTACAAGCTGTTTCCACCGGCGCTCTGGGAGGATTTCCGGCATGCGATTCTTCCGGCGGTCACCCTCGGCCTGGCGCCGGCGGCGTACATTGCGCGGTTGAGCCGGTCGAGTATTCTCGAGACAAACCGGCAAGATTATGTCCGGACCGCCCGGGCCAAGGGGCTCTCGGAGGGGGCCATCCTCTTCCGGCATATCCTCCGGAATGCCATCTCTCCCGTCGTCACGATCCTCGGCCCGCTCACCGCGGCGTTGGTGACCGGATCGTTTGTCGTGGAGTTTATTTTTTCGGTGCCGGGGATGGGAAAATTTTTTATCACGGCGGTTACAAATCGGGATTACCCGCTGATCATGGGGGTGACGCTCATTTATGCGGTGCTGATCGTGGCTGCCAACCTGCTGGTCGATCTCCTCTACACCCTGATCGATCCGCGGGTCAGACTGGAGTAAAGAGAGCGATGCAGAACAGGCCCTGGAAGCGATTCATGGAGGATCGGGCGGCGGTGGCGAGCGCCGGGACCATCTTTTTTCTCCTGGGAGTGGCTCTCTTCGGAAACCTGTTTGCGCCATACCCCTATGATCTGCAGAATACGGCCGAGAGCCTGTCGGCGCCGGGTCGCGCCCACTGGATGGGGACGGATGAACTGGGCCGCGACCTCTTTTCAAGGCTGATTTACGGAACCCGAATCTCAATGGCGGTCAGTCTCCTGACGGCGCTCTCGGCCCTTGTTTTAGGAACGTGTTACGGCGCGCTCTCCGGCTATATCGGGGGAAGGGTGGATAACTTTCTGATGCGGGGAGTCGATGTGATCTATGCCCTTCCCGACCTTCTCTTGATTATTCTGATCACGGTGATCATCGGCCGGGGCGTTACCGGGGTTTTCCTTGCTTTAAGCCTGGTCGGCTGGGTGACGGTGGCGCGGCTGATCCGGGGAGAGGTGCTTCGTCTTAAAGAGCTTTCTTATATCGAAGCGGCGCGCGCGGTGGGCGGAAGCCATTTCAGAATCCTTTTCCGGCATATTCTGCCGAACACCCTCGGGGTGCTGATTGTGACGTTGACCTTTCGGATCCCTTCCGCCATTCTGGCCGAATCGACGCTCAGCTTCATCGGCCTCGGCCTGACGCCGCCGGCCGCCAGTTGGGGGACCCTGGCGAACGAGGGTTGGAAGGCGCTAAAATTTTATCCGCATCTGATTATTTTTCCGAGTCTGGCGATCTTCGTGACGATGCTTGCCTTTAATTTTGTGGGAGACGGGCTGCGAGACGCGCTCGACCCGAACCGCTCCGACGTTCCCGGCTCGATCGGCCCGTCGGAGGTGAAGCGGGTCGGGGCTTGATTGGATTGCTTCTGATCTGCCATCCTACGAGAAGCGCTCAAGCTCGGTGAGACGGGCATGAAGGCCGGGTGAATTGCTTTCCGTAATCGGCTCATGGAAACGGATGCTGATCATATAACTCCCTCCGCGCCACTCTTTGCAGGAGAGTGTTGACCCGACCACGTTTTCGGCTACCATCTGTTTTTCTTTATTCTTGAAGTAGATGGCGACGGTAATTTCCGTTCCGTTTTCAATTCTGGTTCTCGTAAAAATACCGATTCCTGCGCGGCTGAGATCTTTAATCGAGACGACCTCCACCGGCGTTTTTTCCTTTACCAGAGATCCATCTCCGACCGCGATCAGTGAAAACCTGGGATGCCTCCGCTGGTCTGAAATCTGATGGTTGTACTTTCCAATATAGAAACTTCGACGGCTCTCCGCTTCGACGAACTGGAGGAGTGACCCGCCGATCCGGATGAGATCGCCATTTCTTAAAACCCATTCATCAACCTTTAAGTTGTTTATAAATAGGCCGTTTCTGCTTGAAAGATCTCGAATGAGAATCCGCCCATGGCTTTTTGTAAGCTCTGCATGGCGGCGAGAGGCGGTTCTATCCGGGACGGAAATACCGGAGAGACGGTCCCGGCCGATCACGATGTGAAGCTGATCGACGGGGTATTTCTCTCCTAGAAAGGGGCCTGACATGGCCATGAGATAATGGACTCCGGGCTGGAGAGCGGACCCCGCCCATACCTCCACTTCTGAATTCAATGTGTCTTCTTCACCCATTGTCAGCCTTTGCGTCTTGAGAATAAACTCTGTGTCAATCTAAGTATAAATCCGTGCCCTGTTTTGTCAAGCCGTTGCGACAAGAAAAATGCGGGATAGGATTGAAAATACTTAAGAATTAGATCGGTGACGTTTCACTTTAGGATTCCGGGGAGTAAATCTCCCGGGAATTTAAATCAAAATACCGAGCAGTATGAAAGCGCTCAGGACTACTTGGGATGATTCGATGCACAATTCTTAAGGCAGGACTCACCTTTTTCGGCCAAAGAGAAGGTTGCAATTTTATACCAACCGGGTGTAACATCAAAGAGCGCGCTTCTCATTTTTCGATATTTTAGGGAGGGAATGGTGAATAACGACGACTTGTTTAACAGATGGAATGCATGGCTGGAAGTCATCTACGACGATGTGCAGGGGCTCCTTGTCAACCGGCACATCTATCGGGAGGTACAGGAAATCGTCCTCTCCAATCCCAAGATTCAAACCGAAAGCGCATACTATGAATGGATGGGGATCAACTATGCCTCTACGCAGGCAATCGGGGTGCGGCGCCAGGTCGATCCTCGTCCCGAGGTCATCTCGTTTGTAAATCTTCTCGGGGAGGTAAAGGGGAAACCGGAAGTTCTCGGAAGGCAGAGATATGTCGCGCTTTACAGCGCAAGCGGTCTTTCAAAGGAAACAGCAGACCGAGACTTTGATCGATTTGCAGGAAAAGGCCATCCCTGTATCGATGCTCAGAGGGTCGACGCGGATTTAATCGAAATGAAACAGAAAGCGGATAAGATCAGGATGTATGTCAACAAGCGGATCACCCGATTCGACCGATCCGATTTCGAGAGCGTCCCGACATTCACTGAGCTCAACGACTGCCTCGATCTTCTGGAGACGCTCCTGCAGAAGTACCTGAAAATATTTCGCGTCAGCGTGCCCCTGACCCTCGTTCCTGTCTGGAAGTACGACTGGAAGAAGATCTTTAAAATGCCCTGGATCGAGGAATAAAGCGAATCTTCAATACATCGGGTTGGAGAACTTTTTCTCGCAGGATTCGTGGTGTCAAGATTTTGAAGCGTCCGGTTAGACACCTTCGCGGTATTTTTTTACCGTTTTGAACAGCGCTTGTAATATCCGGCGTGTTTGCCGGCTCTTTGCATGTCGGCCTCTGGCTCCTTCTTTGGAGAGGGACTCTGGCCGCAATATCTGTTCTTCCACAAAATCTTGAAACATCTGATGCAATTCTTCCGTTGATCCCGCTTTCCATTCTTTGACCATCCTCTGGCCCACCAAAATAATGGCGTCTCCGGTCACCCGGCTGTAGCGATTGATCAAAGCGGACCTTTCCTGGATTTCACGCAGGAGATCGTTGCTTGTCCGGCCCGCAAAGTCTGCCGTCCGGAGGACGAGATGCCGATAGATTTTTTGAAACTGAGCGATTTTCCTGCGCCGGCTTCGGCCGATCTGCGCGTCGGCCGAAGAAGCGTATTCCGACCGAAGAATATCGATAAACTGTTCCGGAGGGACCGCATCGGCTCCTGATAAATAAATGGCAGGCAATTCGCGTAGAATGTCCCGAACGCAGAAGACGGCATCCCAATTGAAGCCGTCCGCCACGGCATGACGCCCGCGCCCCGCCTTTGCTTTTTCAAAATACCTCAAGATCTCTCTAAACTTCCGAACGGCCTTCCGGTCCTGCGGTCTTTTTAATAAAAGCGCTTGAGCGCTTTTATTAAACCCGAAACGGTAGAGAACGGCTTCATCTTTCGTTCGCTCGAATGTCTGGTCAAAGCGCCGCATCGAGGGATGATTGCTGAAAGTTTTCAGCTCCTTTTTTTTCCCGCTGATCAGAAAGTCGGTCAACTGCGCGAAGGTCTGTACAAGGTATTTGGCTTTGTTTCTCTGTTCGGTAATGCTGGTGGAAAGACGGTCTACGTCGTCGTATCGATATTCATAGTGAAACAATCCAAACTGCCGGACCGAACCATAATCGATGATCCCCGCATTGGCCAGGATGTTGTCGCCGTCCCATTCCATCCAGCAAAAGATATATTCGCTCTCAAATTGCGCGGCCGCCTTTGCAAAGGCCACGGTCGTGCGCGCCAGCATGTCCCGGTACCTTTTTCCGGGGTTTCGGATCGAGGGCCATTCCTGATTTTCGACCTGTCTGGCGATGTGAAAATCGACCGCCCGCTTCAACCCATGATAATCCCCCTGCTTTAGATGCATGAAGAAATGGGCGGGACGCAAAAGATTTTTACCTGCGCGCACTGTGACGCAGGTGTCGTCCTCATAAGCGATCACCGCCAGCGTCCGCTCCGTATGGATCTGGTTGCGATGAAAAATATCGCTCATCAGCGCGGCACAGACTCCATCTAGCAAATCCAAACGGCCGCTGCCGTACGAGGCGTTCCTGTCGCCGGTCTTAAAGTATCTTTTTTCGATCGCCGTCGCCGGGCTCAGGCAGGTCACCCCGGCGCCGCAGCTGGAGATGTCCCAACGCCCGTGGGGGCCCTTAAAGCTGCCGTTCCAGATGCTCCTCCCGTCCCCGGAAGTATGGCCTTTCTTGTCGGGATGCTGCATCTGTAAATAACGGGTTGCCATATAGGGATGGGGGCGGATGTCTTCTTTCGGGATCATCACACCGTGCGTGATGTCATATTCGTTGATGATCTGTAGGCTGAATGCATCGAGGACGGCCCGGCTCAGCGCTTTGCTCATGACATGACTTTCCCCCTCGGGAATCAGGCCGATCTCCTCGGCAAGGTCGAAATTAAAATAGAAGAGTTTCCCTCCATGGCGCGCCCTCACCGCATAATCGACGAAGCCGTTATCGACCGCCGATTTAAAAGGGTGTTCGCCGTTAATTTGAGCAAAACGGGAGTAGGGGCGCATCGTGGGTTCTTTCTTTTGTTTTTTTATTTTGAGGGTCCTCATGACTCCGGCCTATCTGACGACAAGCGCGTTTCCTCCGCCGCATCGGATCATATTCTTATTATAGCAACAGGTTGGCATTTTGGGATGTGTGAACATGCCGGTGGGACATACGGGTGGAGTACCAAAGAGCAGAAGGGTGGAAATGGAGGGGGGGACCCAAGGGCTTGGAAGGCCTTTCAGAGCAGGGAGGTCAATCCCAAAAGTGTAACAACTGCGGCGACGCGGGAAAGGGGAAACGTCTCGCTCGGAGGGAGGTGTTCCTTCACTTTCCGGAGAAGTTGTCTCGGGTTGAGCGGTTTGGTGAGGTACTCACACGCACCGAGAGCAAGCCCGTCCCTTTGCGAAATGGGGTCTGTTTTCGCGGTGATGATCAAAACTGCAATCTCTTTCGTGTGGGGGTTTTCTTTCACCTCTTTGAAGCCCTTGACCGGCCCGCCCTCAAGCCGCTGCCTGAGCATCGGTACGAGTATGCCGAATGGAAATTCGACCGGGAGAGTCGCAGGCTGACCTCCCGGCTGAAGAAGGCGAAGCTCAGACAGAGTGCCTGCATCGATTCCCTCTGTGCCAATAATAATGAGACATCTCCCCTATATTAAATTAGAGTAGAGGGTGGGGAGGAGAAAGCATCATGATCGTTAATAAGAATGGAACCTCAAAAGAATCTCATTCAGATCGAGTTGTGGTTTCTTCAGACCCAGAAGTTTCAGCCAAGGCATCCCGGCGGCGTTTCACGGCAGAATACAAGCTGGGCATCTTAAAGGAGGCTGATTCCTGCACGGAGCTTGGGAGTCTGGGCGCCCTTCTGCGCCGGGAAGGGCTTTATTCATCGAACCTCAACACGTGGAAACAGAAACGAGACCGAGGGGTTCTCTGCGGTTTGACCCCCAAGAAGCGAGGCCGCAAGGAATCAGGTCGTCATCCGCTGCTGGCAGAAAATGAAAAGCTGCGCAAGGAGAATGATCGTCTTACACATCGGCTCAGACAAGCGGAGATCATCATTGACGTTCAAAAAAAAGTATCTCAGATCCTGGGGATTCCCCTGTCGACGACCGAGGAAGGAGGGACCGACTAATGGAAGCTGCGGCCACACTTAAAATAAGCCCTAAAGCGAAAGATTACGGCGTTCCTTTTCAGTCGATATTGGGATTGCGCCTGCCTGCGAAGCGCTGGAGGTCCCCCGCTCTGGGTTCTACCGCATGAAGGCGCGGAAAACGGCTGCTTCCTTAAAATAGGCTCCTAAGCGCAAGATTACGGCGCTCCATTGAGATCCAAGCCGGTGGCATTGCTTCTGTCCGACCTGGGGGTGACAAAGACCCACAGCAGGCCGTATACAAGCGATGACAACCCGTTCTCCGAGTCTTGGTTCAAGACGCTCAAGTACCGTCCCGATTTCCCAGACCGCTTTGGTTGCATCGAGGACAGCCGCAGCTTCGGCCAGGGCTTCTTCACCTGGTATAACACGGAACATCACCACTGGGGCATCGGCTTGCTCACCCCGGAGGCCGTTCATTACGGCCTGGCCGAACCAGACGCAAAAAGCCAGAGGTGGAATCCTCAGCGCCGCCTATGAGGCGCATCCGGAACGATTTGTAAGAAAACGCCCAACTCCGCCATCCGTTCCTGTGGCCGTTTGGATCAACAAACCAAAACCGGCCCCTGTGAGCGAGGAGGCAGTACACTAAATTCGGACAAGAGGTGTCTCAAAGTCATTGACACGTTCCGAACTGTTGTTGAAGGGAGCGGTTGCCAAGCGGCTGAAAGAGATTTTTCAGGAGGTTGCTGAGCGATATGAATTTGAGATTGACACGATGGAGGTGATGGAAGATCACGTCCATCTGTTTTTAGTTGTTCCTCCAGGATATGCTCCATCTGGAGTTGTGAACATTCTGAAGAGTATCTCTGAGAAGACGCTCTTCAAGGAGTTCCCTGCCCTGAAGAAGGAATTGTGGGGAGGGGAACTCTGGAATGATGGGTACTTTGTCAGATCTGTAGGAGATCAAGTGACAGCGGAGGTGATCCGTCGATATATCAAGCATCAACATGAGGAGCAGTTAGGTTTTGAATTTTAATGCCTCGCCCCTCTGGGGCGGGGTCGTTTACTTTACGGAAATTTTTCTGCCTATCTCTTGTGGATCATCCGTAACATATTGAAAATATGAAGCGGTCAAAAGTCAAACCGGAGATAGGCGGAAATTTTTGTGCTTTAAAATTATGGACGACAGTATGCGAACACCGCACCTACCTCCAAATATCGACTGGAGTATACTGAAACGGTGGTTGGATGACAAGAATGATTTTGAGCGGGAGGTGGAAGAGTAGATCGGTCTGCGGTGCCCGGTGGCAGGGCTGGTCGGCTCTCTGAGCCTCGCCGTCTCCCTTCCGAAATGAAATCGACGATCCATCCTTCGCTTTGTTTATGGGGTTACCTCCCGCTGGCGGCCGCCTCGCGTCGCGCAAAACCTTATCCGCCGGATATACCGCTCAACCGGAAACCGATTCCAGCCATTCCGGGACCGGAAGTTTTTGTTCTCGCAGGAAGGTGGGGTTGAAGAGTCTTCGTTGGTAGCGCATGCCGCTGTCGGCCAGGATCGTCACGATGGTGTGGCCGGGGCCCATCTGGCGGGCCAGGCGGACGGCGCCGGCGACGTTGATCCCCGAAGAGCCGCCGAGACAGAGCCCTTCGTAACGCAGCAGATCAAAAATGTAGGGGATCGCTTCGTCGTCGGGAATCTGATAGGCCTCGTCGATCGGGGCGCCGACCAGGTTTTCGGTGACCCGGCTCTGACCGATCCCCTCGGCGATCGAATCCCCTTCCGATTTCAATTCGCCATGTTTGTAATAATGATAGAGGGCAGCCCCCATCGGATCGGAGAGGGCGATGACCACCTTCGGGTTCCGCGCCTTCAGCGCCATGCCGACCCCCGCGAGCGTCCCCCCGGTCCCGACGGCGCAGTTAAAGCCGTCGATCTTTCCTCCCGTTTGCTCCCAGATCTCCGTGCCGGTCGTGGCGGTGTGGAAGTCGCGGTTGGCGGTGTTATCGAATTGTCTTGCCCAGAAGGCGGAGCCGGGCGACGCCTCATTCATCTCCCGGGTCAGCCGCTCGGCGATCCGGACGAAATGGTTCTGCGTCGAATAGGGGGCCTCGGGAACCAGCTTGAGCTCGGCCCCGTAGAGCCGCAGTGTTTCGAACTTTTCCGTGCTCTGCGTTTCGGGGATGACGATCAGGGTACGATATCCCAAAACGCTCCCGATCATCGCCAATCCGATGCCGGTATTCCCCGCGGTCCCTTCGACGATCGTCCCCCCTTTTTTCAGAACGCCCCGCTTTTCCGCGTCGCGAATAACGCCGAGCGCGGTCCGGTCTTTGATCGATCCCCCAGGGTTGAGAAACTCCGCCTTTCCTAAAATGTCACACCCAGTCGCTTCAGACGGCCCCTTCAGCCGAATTAAGGGGGTTTGGCCGATCAGGTCGAGCACGTTATGGCGAATATTCATTTTCCTCTCCAGCGCAGGTGGTTAAATCCTTTAATCGGTCATTCCCGAGTGTTTAGTCGGGAATCGACTTTCTTAAATTTAAGTGAGTAGTTTCTGGATTCCCGCTTACGCGGGAATGACAACCTAACGTACGAAGAATCTTTGCTCCGATATGATGATGGCAGGATATACCATATGAGAATCGGGAAAGGCAAGGCGGCAAGTCGCGGTTGTGGACGTGTTCAGTCGCCGCCGGCAGGTTTGAGTTTGACGATCTCTTCGGGCTTGAAGGCCCCTTTGTCGGTGATGATGGCGGTGATGTATTTGGCGGGAGTGACGTCGAAGGCGGGGTTGGCAATCCGGATCCCGGAGGGGGCGATCTGTTTTCCCCCCATGTGGGTGACTTCGTTGTGGTTCCGTTCTTCAATCGGGATCTGATCGCCGGAGGAGATGTTGAAGTCGATCGTCGACATCGGCGCGGCGACATAGAAGGGGATGCCGTGTTCCCTCGCCAGAATGGCGACGCTGTAGGTCCCGATCTTGTTGGCGGTGTCACCGTTGGCGGCAATCCGGTCGGCCCCGACCACGCAGCATTGGATTTTTCCCTGCTTCATGAAGAAGCCGGCCATGCTGTCGGTAATCAACGTGACCGGGATCTGGTCCTGCGCCAGCTCCCAGGCGGTGAGCCGGGCCCCCTGCAACACCGGACGGGTTTCGTCCGCATAGACCGAGATTTTTTTGTCCTTTTCCCATGCGCTTCGGATGACGCCGAGTGCCGTTCCATAACCGCCGGTGGCGAGCGCCCCCGCATTGCAGTGGGTGAGGACGCCGGCGCCCTCACCAATCAGCTTGGCCCCGAACTTTCCGATGGCGCGGTTCATCTCAATGTCTTCGCGCAGGATGGCGTGCGCCTCTTCAAGCAGGATTTTTTTGAGGGCGTCGGGGGTTCCGTTTCGGCTCGCTTGCGCCTTATCCTTCATCCGTTGAATGGCCCAAAAAAGATTAACCGCCGTTGGCCGGGTCGCTGCCAGAAGATCGCAGGAGGGGAGGAGCTGCTTGTAAAAATCATCGAAGGAGTCCGCCGAAAGCTTCTGCGCCGCGAGGGCGATGCCGTAAGCGGCGGTGATGCCGATGGCCGGCGCGCCGCGCACCCAGAGCTCCTTGATCCCCCGCGCGACCGTCTCGACATCCTTGCAGTCGATATAGACCACCTCGGTCGGCAGCTTCGTCTGATCGAGCAGCCGGACCGCGCCTTCCTTCCATTCAACGGCGTTGACCATGACGGCGATTGTAGGGAAGGGGGGGAGAATTGTCAATCGGCTTTTTGTCGCCCTCTTCGGACTTTAAAATGTCAGCAAGAGGGAGCTTTTAAAGAGCCGGTCGGTTTTATGGAAGGTGGGCGGGGGGAGATTATCGAAAGCGATGGCGTAGGAGATCTTGAAGGCGAGATCGCCCATCAAACTCGTAATAAACGCCGACTCCTCGTTGATGATAAAATCCCGGCTCGTTTTCAAATTCGGAAGATATTCGACGGTCTGTTCGAATCGGGTCTTCTCGGCGAAAAAATGGGCATATTCACTGAAAAAGCGGGCAGTAGGATAGCCGCGGTCGGGAAAAGGAGCGACGGGGTTTTCGCGCGTGTACCCGGCGCCGGCTTCCGCTTTGAGGCTATCGGTGGTGGTTTTAATGAAGTAGTGGCCAAGACCGAGCATCGAGACATACCGGATTTCAATTCCCTTCAGGGTATCCCGCTCCACGGTTTGAGATAGGAAGGAGTATGTTTTCTCCGTGATATTTTCATTGTACTTCAGCCGGACCATCCAGCTTTTATCGGAGGTCACGTCGTTTTTTTTCCATAAAGGGCTTTGACTTCACCCTCCAGCTTCGAGTGGGTCCATGCGCGTTCTCCTTTTCCGGCCAGAAGAAGGCTTTCTGAATCTGTATTTCCAGATGTCTCCAGATAAGAGATTTCCAGATTCCCTTTGGAGAGAGGGCTTTCTTGGGCGAAAGCAGGGACGGCAAAGAGGAGTACCAGAACCAACGCGGCGGCAAATCGAATGGGCTGCTTCATTTTTACTTGCTCCTAAAAAGAATCTCTGTAATGCGTCCTTACCCTTCCTTTAAATCCGACGTACAGTGAGGGCAACGCGTTGCGCGCAGCGGAATCGTGGAGATGCAATACGGACAACTTTGGGTGGTCGCCGGCGCCGGTTGGGGTTGGCGCTTCAATGCGTTTATCTGCCGAATGAGCAGAAAGATCGCAAATGCAACGATCAGAAAGTCGATAATGGTATTGAGAAAGAGGCCATAGTTCATCGTCGGGATGCCCGCGGCCTTCGCTTCCGCCAGAGAGCGAACGGGTTTTTCGGATAAATTCACAAACAGATTGGAAAAATCGGCATTGCCGAGCAAGAGGCCGATCGGAGGCATGAGGATATCGTTGACGAATGAATTGACGATTTTCCCGAAAGCCGCGCCGATCACCACCCCCACCGCCAAGTCGATCACATTCCCGCGAATGGCGAACTCTTTAAACTCTTTCAGCATAGGCGAAGCCCCCCTCCGAATTCACTTTTTTACATCGCTTGCGCAGCGGAAACCGAATCCTTTGTTTTTGATTTCGGGTGTGAAGCGGCTTCGGTTATACACCGGAGACGAGAGGCCGCATCCATATGAGAGGCAATCATACCATGACCCCCCCCTTAGAACTTTGTTTTTGTTTCCGTAATGAACATTCGGTACCTTATTTCCGGGGTAGGGGAGATACCAGCTGCTGGTCCACTCATATACGTTTCCGGCCATATCATAGAGGCCATACGGGCTTTTTCCCTCCTCGAAGCTTCCGACGGGGAGGGTGCTTCCTTTCCGGACCTCCACCCCTTTCGCCAGCCAGTGTTGAGGGGTGTTGGCTTTTTTGACGTCGTACTGTATCCCCCAGGGAAAATGGCGCTGATCGGTTCCGCGCGCCGCCTTCTCCCACTCCTCCTCGGTCGGAAGCCGTTTTCCATTCCACCGGCAGTAGCCATCGGCATCGTGCCAACTGACGTAGACCACCGGGTGATTGGTTTTGTCGGGAGGATAAGTTCCTTTTCTCCAGTGAATTGGCGGTTCGGCCTGGGTGGCGTCGACGTAGCGCTTGTATTGCGCGTTGGTAGTCTCGTACAGATCCATATAAAAGGTCTTCACAGAAACTTGATGGACCGGCTGCTCATCTTCATCGCCCGACCCCTCGGCCGCCGGCCGGCCGTTGTTTCCCATCATAAACGGACCCTCCGGAATGAGAACCATCTTTTGCTCGACAATTTTTCCCTCGGATGGCTGCGCCACCCGGACCGGATAGTCCGGAATGGAGGGTTGGCTTCCGTGACACTCCTGACATTCCGGTTTGGAGGTGTCGGTTTGCAACATCGACTGATCGGCATGGCAGTGGAGGCAAGCTCCCTCTACTTTGACCTTCTCTTTCACATGCAGTGTTCCATCCTGTGCCTGCAGGAGGGCAACGCGGGAGGCAACGAGGGGAAAGGTGAACCATCCCGCCAGCAAAAGAAGCAGTGAAAGTATCAGTTTAAAATAAGCCCTAGCGCGGAAGGTTACGGCGCTCCGTTTAAGTTTCATCGGTCTATCCCTAATTGATTCCAGATCCGATCGATCCGCTCGATCACCTGAGGGTCCATATAAATCCGTTTTCCCCACTCCCGCTTCGTCTCGGGCGGGATTTTCGTGGTGGCGTCGATTCCCATCTTGGAGCCGAGTCCCGACTCGGGAGAGGCGAAGTCGAGATAGTCGATCGGCGTATTTTCGATGGTGAAGGTGTCGCGGGCCGGATCGACCTGGGTGGAGACGGCCCAGATGACATCTTCCCATTTACGAACGTCGATATCATGATCGACGACGATGATAAATTTGACATACAAAAACTGCTTGAGAAATCCCCAGATCCCCATCATCACCCGCTTGGCATGTCCCGGATACTCTTTCTTCATCGAAATGACCGCGATCCGATAAGAGCAAGCCTCCATCGGAAGGTGGAAGTCGACGATCTCGGAGAAATTTTGCCGGAGCAGCGGGAGAAAGACCCGGTTCAGAGCAAGCCCCACCGCGGCATCTTCCCGCGGGGGACGGCCGGTGGTAGTGGTCAGGTAGATCGGATTCTGGCGGTGGGTGATGCACTTGATCCGGAAGATCGGAAACGGCTCGACCGAATTGTAAAATCCGGTGTGGTCGCCGTGCGGTCCTTCATTGGCCATCTCGCCGGGATGAATTTCTCCTTCGATAATGATTTCACTGGTGGCCGGCACTTCCAGGTCGATCGTCCGGCATTTCACCAGCTCGACCTGCTTTTTGCGCAGAAGGCCGGCAAAGTGAAACTCGCCGATCTGCTCCGGAACGGGGGTGACCGCGGCGATCGTCATCGCCGGGTCGCAGCCTAGCGCGACGGCGACCGGCATGACTTTTCCCTGGGCCATCCACTGGCGCCAATGCTTCGCGCCGCCCCGGTGATGAAGCCAGCGCATGATCGTCGTCTTCTTATCGATCTTCTGCATCCGGTAGATCCCGACATTGTATTTTCCCTCTTCTCCGGAAGGGGGCTTGGTGATGACCAGCGGCCAGGTGATCTGCGGAGCGATGTCGTCCGGCCAGCAGTGGAGGATCGGGATCTGATCGAGATCGATCTGGTCTCCCTCCAGAACCACCTCCTGGCAAGCGGCCCGATTCACTACTTTTGGAGAGAGATGGAGAATCCGGGCATAGAAGGGGAGATGCTTCACCGCGTCGATGAATCCCTTCGGCGGCTCCGGATGCTGGAGAAAAGCGAGAAACTCTCCGATTTCCAGAAGGCCCGCTTCATCCGTATCGAGGCCGAGGGCAACCCGCTCCACCGTTCCGTAAAGGTTGATCAGGAGCGGCATCCGGTGTCCCTTCACCTTCTCGAAGAGGACCGCGGGGCCGTTTTTCGCTAAGAGCCGATTGTAGATCTCCGTGATTTCCAGGTTGGGATCGACTTCGGTTTTGACGCGGACGAGCAGTCCCTTCTTCTCGAGCGCTTTGATAAATTCGCGTAGATCGTGATAAGGCATACAGTCCCCTTTTAAAATAAGCCCTCAAACGAAAGATTACGACCTCAAGGAAGTGGCTGGAGGCTGGAACGAAAGCCACGGCGCTCCACTTCGGTTCGCCGTGCCCCACGCCCTTAACTCTTCAGGTGGTAGTTGAGTGCAATTCCGATTAAAATGATCAGGCCGACCCAGACATGAGATCGGAAAAGTGAAAAGAGCGCGGCCCTTCCCGGTAATTTCCTGAGCTGAATCGATTGAAAGAGAAAAAACAGTGCCATTCCCGTCAGCGCAGCATAGTAGATCACTCCCATTTGAAGCTGCTTTCCCGCCAGGCTAAGAAACAAGATCACCAGGGAATAGAAGAAGCCGACCGCGAGCCAGCTTTGCCGGCCGAAAAGAATGGCCGTCGACTTAACCCCGATCCGAACGTCGTCATCCCGGTCCATCAATGCATAAACGGTGTCGTAGCCGGTCGCCCAGAAAAGATTGGCCAGTAAAATCAGAACAGGGGTGATGGAGAGGGAGTTTCGAACCGCCGTCCAGGCCATGAGAATCCCCCAGCTGAAGGCGATCCCAAGGACCATTTGAGGCAGATGGGTGACTCTTTTCGAAAACGGGTAGAGAAGCGCAACGAAGAGGGCGGCAAAGCTAAGAAGGATCGTAAAAAGATTGAGCTGGAGCACTGTGAGAAAAGAGAACGAGAGGAGAATCACCAGAACGATCAACGCCTGCTTCGTCGTCAATGTTTCCGCCGCCAGCGGCCGTGCTTTGGTCCGCTCCACCCGCGCGTCAAATTTGCGGTCGGCCATGTCGTTCGCCACACAGCCGGCGCTTCGCATCAGAAAAGAGCCGATGATAAACACGGCGAGGTGTTTTAAAGTCGGTCTTCCTTCGGAGGCGACGAAAAGGGACCAGAGGGTCGGAAGGAGGAGGAGAAGGGTCCCGTACGGTTTTTCCAGTCGCATGAGCCGCGCGATCTCTTTTCTTTTCTTCCAGAGAAAGCTCAAGGGCGGTCTCCTGATTTGGCGCACCGGAAGCCGAGGTCTTCCAGCTTTTCGGTCGGGGGATCGTATGAGCGGGTCGAAGCGCGGGCATAGACCTCGACCACCCGTTCGTACGATCCATCCGGATAGTGTCCCAGGGAGTGATAAGAAAGGCCGCGGACCACACGGTATTTCATTCCAAAGTCCTTGCTCCTGAGGGTGCTGTTCGGATAGGGAAGGTACCAGCTGCTGGTCCACTCCCAGACATTCCCGACCATGTCAAAAACGCCGTAAGGGCTGACGCCGCCCGGATAACTCCCGACGGGGACCGTTTTCAGCAAAATATCAGAACCGGGGGAGAGATGGGCGCGGAGAATGTCAAAGCCGTTTCCCCAGGGATATCTGAAGCCGCCCGGGCCGCGGGCGGCCTTTTCCCATTCTTCCTCGGTGGGAAGGCGCTTGCCGGCCCAGCGGCAAAAATCATCGGCATCATACCAATCGACGTCGGTCATCGGATGGCTACTTTGATCCGGCGCGTCACGGAGGTCGGTCCACTGATCAGGGAGCGGGCGCCCTGTTGCATTAGCGAATTCAAGATAGTCCTGCCGGGTCACTTCGTGGAGGTCGATATAAAATCCGTCGAGATGCATCTTTTGGCCGGGATGCTCGTCTTCAAACCAGGGCCGCGGGAAACCGAGCTGCAGCGCTTCGTCTTCTTCGTCTACGTCGTCCGTGCCGATAATAAATTCTCCGGGAGGAATCCAGGCCATTTTAAGCGCGGCGCCTTTCAATGCGTCTGTCGGGGCGCTGGTCTCGGGCCGGGTCCTGCAGCCATTGAGGGTAAAAATCAGAATAATAATGAGGAGGAGAGGTGAGGGGAGAAGATTTCGAAGATTGCACCCGAAGCCCGCTCTGATATGGTTAAACGATAGCGTCTTGCCCAAAACAGTTGGTCCTGTGGAAATCCCAATTCTTTTGCAACTTCCGGAAAAGGACGATGGCCTATTTCCAGTTGGTCTCGCCGCGTGGAAAGCCGGCGTTCTTCAATCATCTGCCCCAGCGGTTTTTGACCCGATTTCATGTCATTGTAAAAGTCGGGTTTCAGCCTGGAGATCGGAAAGGTGGAAACGGCATAGAGTTTCTTTTCCCCTCGGGCAGGCGGTTTTCTTCCAGGACCGCCGAGGGAATTGTTCTGGACGGCCGGGGAAGCGCCGGAGGACGGGAGAGGAACTCCTTCGGTTAACCAGATCTTCCGTTCGACCCCTGTTTCTCCGTTTGGGATCTCCAGCCATCTGGATAATTCGTCATCAATGACGATTTCGGACTGTGCTTGGACTTCTACCTGAATCGTTTTCAAAAAAAGAGAAGCCAGATGGCCTACCAGGGTCCCGTCGGAGGTGAGGATCAGACGGAGAAGGGGACTGACCGGGTGATCGCGACAGTAATCCCGAAAGTCCTCCACTTTAAGCCAAGCTTCATTCATGAAGGATTGATCTTACTGAGATCGCCTGGTTATGTCAAGGTTTTTTGACTTTTAGGCGATCATCTTATATACTTTTTAAACGTTTCCTGAGGCGCCGTGATGGATGAGGATATCGACGATCAAACGACTGACCGAGAGGACCTGGAGGATGACGAGAAGTATGATAAAGAAGAGGTAAAATCCGCAAAAGAGGTGATTCAGTACCTTTCAAAAACTTCGAAGACACTCAAGATTTATCTTTCCAACAATCCAATCCATCAAAAGTTCATCACAGAATTGCTTGAAAAGCTCCAATTGCATCTTTCCACTTTCGGACCGCTGCGGCTCCGTGTCAAGCAGTTCGAATTGCTCTGCTCCGGCCAGCCGGTCTATGAAAATATCAACCGGATGGAAAGCGTGGCATTTAAACTTTTTATAGACGGCCTTCGGGAACTCTCTTTTCATCCCGGCATTGATAAAGAGGAATTGATCACCTTTCTGGAAGTACTCGGCAAAGAGGGGGAGGGCGCTGGAGTCGATGACGACATCGTGACCCTTCTCTGGGAAAAGCATTTCTCTCATGTCCAATACCTTATCGTGAGTGATCTTCACGGCGAGTCGAGAAAGGTGGAGGAATGCCCGGAGATGAAGACGATCGCTCCCTCTCCCCAACAGCTCCAGGAAGTATACAGCCAGACGGTGGGGGTTTCTTCCGCAGGCGATCTTGCGTTGGCCGCGCCCAAAGGAATTGAAATCCCCTCCTTGAATATTTTTAAATTGACCGAAGAGGAGATTCGAAAAATCAAAGCGGAGGTCCGGGGCGAAGAAGATCTGGACGTGGTCGGGGAGTTGGAGGGAATCTTATTCGATATTCTAAGAATCGAGCGAGAACCGGCTTTATTTTCGGAAATCCTGGGGATCATCGATAACATCCTGGAAGATTTGATGCGCAAAGGAGATTTTTATCATTCCAGAAAGATCCTGGAATTTATTTGGGAGATGTCGGACCCCTCGAAGAACCTCCCTGCCCCCCTCTCGGCCCTGATTCAGGATGCCTTATTCCAGGCGGGAAGCGCTAAAAGAATCCTGGGCCTCCAGCTGGTTTTAAACGCAGAATTATCAGAACAGTTTGAAGACCTCTTTTCGTTTATGGTCCTTTTTGGAAAGAATGCCATCCCCTCCATCATTGAACTCTTGGCTTCCGTCGATAAGATGAAGTCGCGGCGTGTTTTGTGCGATGCGCTCGTCGAGCTGGGCAAGATGGACATCGAAGCGCTGATTTCTAAATTAGAGGACAACCGCTGGTTCCTGGTCCGAAATTTAATCTATATTCTTGGAAAGATCGGCGACGCCCGGGTGATCGAAAGGTTTGCTCTTTTTATCCGGCATAAGGAGCTGAAGGTCCGCAAAGAGGTTCTCCATGCGCTTGATACGATGGAAGACCCGAGGGCCTGTCAGCTGCTCGTTCACTTTGTTCCTGATCCCGATGTTTCGAACCGGATCTTTGCAATCAAGAGTCTGTCAAAAAAAAGAGTCAAAGAAGGATTGAATGCCCTCTTGAATGTCCTCTCTTCAAAAGAGTTCCAAACCAAAGAGCTGTATGAAAAAAAGGAAACTTTCGATGCCATCGCGAAAATCGGGGGAGACGAAGTGGTTCCTGAAATGGGAAGATTTTTAAGAAAACGCTGGAGCTTCTTTAAAAATCTTCACATGGAAGAGATGGGGCTCTGCGCCGCCGTCGCCCTCCAACGGATTGGTTCTCCCTCTGCCATTGAGGCGCTCCGCGAAGGAAGCCGATCAAAAAATAAAACGATCCGAGGGGCATGCAATAAGGCCCTCGATGTTCTGGTCACGGAGCGGCATTGACTCGTAAAATAATTGCGCGTGGTTATGATGAAGAAAGCGCCCAGATCGGGAAACAGCTGGTAAATCAACTCGCCATCTTGTTTAAAACAACCCAGATTCATGATTTGAGCAACGTTGCCCTTCAGCAGCCGGCCGATAATTTATACAAAACGTTAAGCCATCTTTTCTCGGGAGACCCGGAGGTTGCATTGAACCTTGAAGGGGATTTTCTTTATCTCGGAGAGATCAAGCTGAAGATCGACATCGACGGGTTCAATAATCTGATGCTGATCACAGACGAGATGAAAAAAAGGCGGGTGGGGAGCATCCTTTTTTCCCGAGGAATTACCGAAGGGGAGATCAGAAAATTTTGCTTCATTTTCTCAAGCCTTGATCCGCGGTTGCCCGAACCTTTTGAACGGCTCCAGGCGGAATTGCAGAAGGCGCACCTGACCAACCCGGAAGTGAAGGTATACGAAGAAAAAAAAGAAAAAGATTTTACCGAGGATCTTTTCAAAAACAACAGAGAATTAGCTAAAAAGACCTATCTGAATACGGTAACGGCGGTTTCCGAGGTGATGGAAAGTGTAAAGCTGAAGCAAGCGGTCAGCCTCAAGCGGGCCAAGAGGGTGGTTCAATCGATGGTCGATCTGATCTTACAGGAAGATTCGACCCTTCTCGGCCTGACCAATCTTCGAAGCCACGATGAGTACACGTACAATCACTCGGTCAATGTCTGCATTCTGGCGCTGGCGATCGGCCAACGGCTCGGTTATACGAAAAGGAGGCTCAGTGAGCTTGGGATGGCCGCCCTTTTCCATGATCTCGGCAAGTATAGTATTCCTTTGGAAGTATTGAACAAGCCGACCGACTTTACAGAAGCGGAGTGGACGGTGATGCGGCGTCATCCGATCTTTTCCGTCAAGGAGTTGGTTCGTCTCAAAGGGGTTGATGAGATGGCGGTCCGGGTGACCATCGGCGCTTTCGAGCATCACCTCAATTACGACCTTTCCGGTTATCCTAAGCTGGCCAACAAACGCAAGCTCAGCTTATTGGGGCGGATTATCTGTATCGTCGACTGTTACGACGCCCTCACCTCATCCCGCGTTTATAACCGTGTTCCTTTTCCTCCCGACAAGGCGCTTCGGTTTATGCTCAGTAAGAGCGGCAAGGCATTTGATCCGATTTTGATGAAAGTGTTTGTCAACGCAATCGGCGTTTACCCGATCGGCACGATGGTGCTGCTCAATACGAAAGAGATCGGCATTGTATTTGCTTCCAATCCGAATCCGGAACGGGGAGATCGCCCCAAAGTCAAGATCATCCTGACCCCATCCGGTGAAGAGGGGGTGGAGGATAGCGTGGTCGATCTCGGTGAACAGGATGAAACCGGGCAGTTCCGGTATGAGATCGTGAATGTCATCGACGCGACCAAATACAATATCGATGTCGCGAAGTATTTTTTCTAGATGAACGCCGTGGTTTACAGGGCGACTTCCAACCGCTCCCCGGAGGTCGTAATCTTCCGCTTAGAAAACTTACTTTAAAGGGATTTTTTTCTGCCGCCTTTCTTTTTTTCCGAAACTGGACAAGCCGCTGCTTCAATCCCAGTATAAAAAGATCATCTTAAAGTAAGCCCTGGCGCGAAAGGTTAATTGAACGCCGCCGAGTAGGTCGGCCCTGGAAGCATGGCCGTGATAAATTTAGCTTTAGGAGACCTATTTTAACGGCGCTCCGCTTAAAGTAAGCCCTGGCGCGAAAGGTTACGGCGCTCCGCTTAATTAGGACGTTTTGTCTGATTATGGTAAGATGGCTTTGGGGTATGAAAATGGATATTTCTGCCGTCACGTTTTTAACCACCACTGCGATAGAACGGGAGCAGTCCGCTACTCCTGCCGATTGTTGACGATGCCGAACAATTTCAAAAAAACTTCCACGGAAACCCTTTCGCTCGACAAGATTGTAGCGCGAATTCAGGCCTATTCCCCACAGATCAATGTCTCCTTGTTGGAAAAGGCCTATGCCTTTTCTTCCAAGGCCCACGAGGGCCAACGGCGCCGGTCGGGAGAGCCTTACGTCCATCATCCCCTGGAGGTGGCCTCTATTTTGACCCAGTTGAAGCTCGACCTTCCTTCTGTGATCGCCGGACTGCTTCACGATGTTGTTGAGGATACCCCTCACACCAGCGAGGAGTTGAAGAAAGAATTCGGAGAGGATATCGCCGCTTTGGTCGATGGCGTGACCAAGATCGGAAAGATTGAATTCAGGAATTACGAGGAAAAACAGGCGGAAAATTTCAGGAAGATGATCGTGTCGATGGCGGAGGATATCCGTGTCATCTTAATCAAGCTCGCCGACCGTCTCCACAACATGCGGACGCTGGAACACCTCCCGGAAGAAAAGCAGGCCCGGATCGCGCAGGAGACGCTGGAGATTTACGCGCCGCTGGCAAACCGGTTGGGAATCGGGTGGATCAAGTCGGAGTTGGAGGACCACTGCCTGCGCTACCTCAAGCCGGATATCTTTCTTTCGCTGGTTAAGAAGGTGACGACCGGCCGCCAGGAGCGGGAAAAGTATATCCAATCTGTGGCCGAAACGGTTCAAAAGGCCCTGGCGGATCATCACTTTACCGGAAAGGTCAGCGGACGGTATAAACACATTTTTGGAATCTATCAGAAAATGGAGCGGCAGGGGATTCCTTTCGAAGAGGTTTACGACCTCATGGGAATCCGGATCATCACCGACTCCAAAATGAGTTGTTATGCCCTGCTCGGCCTGATCCACTCCCTCTGGCGCCCTGTTCCAGGGCGGTTCAAAGACTATATCGCCATCCCGAAATCCAACCTCTATCAATCGCTTCACACCACGGTCATCGGGCCGCAGGGAAGACATGTCGAGTTTCAAATCCGGACGGAAGAGATGCATCGGATCGCGGAGGAAGGGATTGCCTCCCACTGGGCGTATAAGGACCGGGGACAGGTGAACGCGAAAGATGAACGGACGTTTGCCTGGTTGAGGCAGCTGGTGGAATGGCAGCAGGAACTCGTCGATACCCGGCAATTCATGGACTCGGTCAAGACCGACCTGTTCACCGATGTGGTCTATGTCTTCAGCCCGAAAGGGGATGTCAAAGAGCTGATGAAAGGCTCCACGCCGATCGACTTCGCCTATGCCATTCACACCGAGGTCGGGAACCATTGCGTCGGGGCGAAGGTCAACGGGAAGATCGTCCCGCTGCGGTATCAGCTCAACAGCGGAGACACCGTCGAAATTCTCACCTCTTCCACGCACGGTCCGAGCAAGGACTGGCTAAAGATCGTCAAGACCTCCAAGGCCAAAGCGAAAATCAAACATCTGATTCAGGAGGAAGAGCGGGCCCGAAGCCTGGAAATCGGAAAGAAGATCCTGGAGCGGGAACTCCGAAGGGAAAATTTAAGCCCTTCGGAGGCGCTCAAGTCGGATCAGATTTTATCGGGGCTGAAAGAGCAGGGGATCCGGTCGATCGAAGAGCTGCTGGTGGCCATCGGGTACGGGAAAATATCAGCGCAACATGTGATCCGCCCGCTCCTCCCAGAACCGAGGATGAAGGAGACGATCAAAGATAAAATTATTAAAAAAGTCGGTTTGGGAAAGAGCCAGGTCAAGGTGAAAGGGGTCGGGGACATCCTTATTCACCTTTCCAAATGCTGCAATCCGGTGCCGGGAGATCAAATCATCGGTTTTATCACTCGAGGGCGGGGGTTATCGATTCATACCGTCGATTGCCCCAATATTGATGAGCTTGATTATGACAAAGAGCGGCTGGTCGATGTCGATTGGGATGAAAAGACGAACGCCACCCATTCGGTCGACATCACCGTGCTCTCGCAGGATAAACCGGGGCTGCTCGCCTCGGTTTCCACCTCCATCGCAGCCGCCGGGGCCAACATCAGCCACGCCGAAATCACCACCACGGAAGACAGAAAAGCCGCCCTTCATTTTGTCATCGATATCATTGATACGAAACATCTCGAAAGGGTATTGAAGAGTATTGAGAAAGTAAACGGGGTTTTGCAGGCCCGGCGTGTCCGGAAAGGGTGAAGGCGCCAACTCCAGTTGCCGGATGATGACAGAAGAAAATAATCTCATCAAGAGCCTGAGGGCTTTCCCGGCGGGCGCCGTCTATTCCATCGGACCGAAGGCGTTCTTCCTTCGCGGATTTGAATATTACAGAAGACAAAGATTGAAGTCGTATTCGTGGAGCGGAAAGGAGACCCTCCTGACCGCCCACGTCCGGGGAACACGTCTGTACTCGGTCGCGTTTACCGCCGAAAACGGGGCGCTGTTTTATTCATGCGATTGTCCTGCCTGGACCGCATCGTCACACTGCAAACATGTCATCTGCGCCCTCCTCACCACCGTTAATCTTTTATCCCCTCATCTCTTCAATACGCCAGGGCAGACTGCCGAGCGCCGGAAATTGCTCGAATCCGGCCTTCTTCTGAAGATGCAACAAATTAAAGTAGGCCCTCAAGCGAAAAATTACGACCTCCGGGAAGTGGTTAAAATAAGCCCTAACGCGCAAAGTTATCAAGGCCATGCTTCCAGGGCCGACCTACTCGGCGGCGTTCCACTTGGGGGTAGACACGGAAACCACGGCGTTCCTTTTAAAGTAGGCCCTCAAGCGGAAAATTACGGCGTTCCTTTTGAAACACCGGAGATCAAGACATTAGAGAAAAAGGTTGAAAAAAGGAAGCTTGCCCCTTACGAGATTGTGATCGAAGACAAGCGCGTCGGTTCGTCCCTTTATATCCGGAGAGACGGCGAGAGAATCGCGGCCCCCTGGGGCGTTCCTGCGGAACTGGGAGTTTTTATCACACAAAGATCTTATCCCACCCGATTTATATCTGAAAATCTCTTCAGGCATTTCAGCCGGCGGGGCAACGCTTATCCCGTTATTTTTGTCACCGACGGTGCGGAGACACCGCTCACATGGAACTCTTCTCAGAAATACGAGGCCAGAACGGCGCTGAATATCTCGTCGGGTCAGGTGGAGGTTCGCGCGCTTTGTCTTTTAACGGAGGTCGTCTGCGAGAAGGCCCGCCGGCTCTTTGGTTTTGTGGCCGACCTTGAGACAAAGCAGCTCGGCGTTGTGGAGGACACCCGCGGGTGGGATCTGTACGATCACTTAGAAAAAGTGTCGGAGCGGGGCGATCCTCCTCCCGATGGTGATTGGAAGAACCAGGAACAGGGAGCGATGGAAGAATCAATCTATCTCTCAAATGATCAAAACGACGGGACGTCACGGATGCGACATCACATACCCGGAAACAGATCCTTTCAAATACCTTTGCGCCGTTTTCAATCGCTCCAGATCAACCTCTCCGAAGATCAGATCAAGGAGACCCTCGGCCGTGTGATGTTACAGGTTGACGGCCTGCCGGCACAGATTGTTCAATCGGAGCACACCTACCGCCTGACGATCGATCCCGCTCCGGATGAAGAATCAGGGAGAGCCGGCGCCCCGGTTTGCCTGCTGAGGGCGGAATGTCGATTGGGGGAATCGGTCGGGACGCCGACCTCGCCCGCTTTCACCTTTTTTACGGTTCTTGAGAATCATCCAAGCCTTTCCGCGGCGTTGAAGGCGAAAAAGAGAAAGGCCGTCCTCCACAATGCCTTCTTCAGGCTTCTCTCCATCCGCAAAAAATCGGATATAGAGAAGGCGATTCGGGAATCGCTTTCGGGGGAGGACTTCAGCCGATCCTCCGTCCGCTCCGAGGCCAAGAGCGTCTTAAAATATTTTGTCGCCCATTTTTCGCGGCCCGAATCGCGGCTCCGATTCGACAACGAAAAATGGCATCTCATCCCCAACGACAAATCGAGGGAGGCCCTTCTCTATCAGATCCCGTTCGAGCTGTTCGGGTCGGAGATCTTTAAAAAAACCGGGAACCACCACGAAATGTCCCTTCCCGCCGGCGCGCTCTATGAACAGCTCGGCCTCTTATATTCAAGACTGACCGACTCCGGCATCTCGCTTTTTTACAAAAACAAATCGGTCGTGACCTCTCAATGGGATTTTTCGTTCGACGCGCGCCGCGCGTCGGGGATCGACTGGTTCGAGATCCGGCCGGAGATCCGATGCGACGGGGAGATTGTCGATGAGGCGCTCTGGCTCGATCTGCTCCAACGTGGCGGGGTGGTGGAAAAAGAGGAGTTTATTCAGATCCTCGACGCCGGCGCTCAAGAGGTCCTCAAGTCGATCTCGGTGATCTATCGGACGGCTGAAAAAGGGAACGCCGTAAATTTCCGCTTGAGGGCCTATTTTAAGGAGAAACAGGGAAAGCAGGATGGGCGGCCGCGCGTCAAGGAGATTGTCCGGAGGCCGAGGCTTCAGATTCTCGATTGGATCACCCTTCGGAAAAAAGGGGTGAAGGTCAGGCTCTCGGAGGAGGATGAAGCGCTCATCGAACGTTTGACCCATTTTGATCGAATCGAGAACGTCCCCCTTCCAAAGAAACTCAATGCGAAGTTGAGGCCTTACCAAAAAGAGGGATACCACTGGCTCGCCTTTCTTTATCAACATCGTCTCGGAGCGTGCCTCGCCGATGATATGGGGCTGGGGAAAACCCTTCAGGTGATCACGCTGTTGGCCGGAATCAAGGAAGGGAAGATTGCGTCTTTCCCGAACACAACCCCCACCCCCCACCTTGTTGTTCTCCCCCCCAGCCTCCTGTTCAACTGGGAGAATGAGATCGCCCGATTTTATCCCGGCTTAAAGATTCACTTTTATACCGGAAAAGAGCGGAGCACCGAATTTAAAGGGGCCGACGTCGTGATGACCACCTACGCGCTCGTCCGCCGCGACATCGAGAAATTAAAAGAAATCCCCTTTCACGTTATCATTTTTGACGAGGCCCAGGCGGTCAAGAACATCTACGCCGACACGACCGGGGCCGTCCGGCGATTGAAGGGATATTTTAAGGTGGTGATGACCGGCACCCCTTTAGAGAACCACGTCGGCGAATACTACTCCCTGATCGACCTCACCCTTCCGGGGCTCCTCGGCGAATATGATGACTTCAAGTCGCAGATTCATCTTAAAATAAGTCCTAGCGCGAAAAATTACGACCCCCAGGGAGTGGTTGGAGGTGGAAATGGAAACCACGGCGCTCCTCTTAAAATAAGTCCTAGCGCGAAAATTTACGGCGCTCCTCTGGATCGGTCCCCGTTGTTGGATGTCATTCTTCAACGGACCCGGCCGTTTGTTCTAAGGCGGACGAAGGAAAAGATCTTGAAAGACCTCCCGCCGAAAATCGAGACCGACGTCTATCTTGATCTCACCCCGAAGCAAAAGGGGCTCTATCAACTGACGGTCTCCCAGATCCGATCGAAGATCGATGACGCTTATCGGAGCAAGACGCAAGCGCAGGCGCAAATCATCGCCCTCACCGCCATTCTCAAGCTGCGGCAGCTCTGTGTCTCTCCCCGATTGATCGCGTCGGAGATCGATGACCCTTCCCCCAAGATCGACTTTCTGATCGGCCGATTGAAAGAACTTCTGGAGGCGGGCCACAGCGCCCTGGTCTTTTCGCAATTCACCTCGTTTCTGGATATCTTGGAGGCGCCGTTGAAGGACGCGGTCATTCCATTTTTGAGATTGGACGGCTCCACCGCCACGGTGAAACGAAAGAAATTGGTGGAGGGATTTCAAGAAGGAGAGAAGCCCGCTGTTTTCCTTCTCAGCCTCAAGGCCGGAGGACAGGGACTGAACCTGACGAAAGCCTCATACGTCTTTCACCTCGACCCCTGGTGGAATCCGGCCGTTGAAAATCAGGCCTCGGACCGGGCTCACCGGATCGGGCAGAAAAACAAGGTCTCGATCATACGGATCCTGATGCGGCACACGATTGAAGAAAAGATGATGGAGCTGAAGAAAAAAAAGCTGGCGCTATACAAAGCGGTGATGGAAGATGACATGAAAAGCGGAAATAAATTTTCAATCTCCAGGTCGGATTTCGATTTTCTTTTGGAGTCCTAATTTGATCGGGCTAAGGAACGCCGTAATTTTCCGCTTGAGGGTTTATTTTAAAATGCGGTTCCGAAGCGCTTGATATGCAACGGTCCACGTCATTGTTCGGTGGCAGTTGATTGCCTCTTCCCAGGTTATCAAGATTCAAGACGCGACCCCAAGAGCTGACCTGCGGATGGAGTTTTGAATTCGAGCCATAGCACCCAACAAGGCGCTCAACCCGACTCGTATCAGCCGCTTTCAATTTTATGTTTTGTCGTTTCACGAGCGGGTTACCTTATCGTTAGACCTTATCAATGAACCCAGAAGCAACCCAAATGCCACGCATTCCTGCCGCGCCAAATTCAATTCAGAAGGGAACCCCTCTGAAACACCTGCTTGGTTCAGAGGCGGTTGATTGCTTGGCACATAATATTTTGCTCGTGTACCCGCAGTTCGAAGAACGGTCATTTCGCAGAGCTGCGCTATCTGGCTTGGAGCCGCTTGGAATTATGGAGCGCGGCCAGCATCTCGCAAGGGCGCTTCGTCCATGCTTGCCTGACAAATACGAGAAGGCTATTGAAATACTCTTGGCCTCTTTGACGCCACCACAAACTGAAACAGAGGGGCTTGGACTGGCAGTTTTGTTTTACCATCCTCATAGCTGCTTTGTCTCTGAGTATGGCCTGGATCCAAATCACAATGGTGGAGAAGATCCGTTTGAAATCTCCATGAGGGCTCAGTACGAATTGACCAAACGATCAACCTCCGAGTTCTCCATACGACCGTTTCTGATTCAACAACAAGATCGCACTCTGTCGCGACTGATTGACTGGACATCCGATCTAGACCCTCATGTTCGGCGTCTTTGTTCAGAGGGTACGCGCCCTAGGCTTCCCTGGGCGCCACGAATTCCAGCATTCATCGCAAACCCAGCCCCTGTACTTCCAATTTTAGATGCGCTGAAAAACGATCAAAATCTTTATGTGCGTCGCAGCGTTGCTAACCACCTTGGCGATATTGCGAAGGACCATCCAGAAACCGTGTTTGCAATTTGTGAGCGCTGGCTTAACGGAGCCTCTAAAGAGGTCAAATGGCTCATCCGTCATGCGTTGCGGCATCCTGCGAAAAAGAAAAATAAAACCGCACTTCGACTGAGAGTCGCTGCAAAATAGAGTGAAAGGCTCGCGTGAACTCAACCAAAATATATTGTTACTCTACACCACTAATTCCGGGGACACCAGGCACTAATTCCGGTAATTCCGGGGACACAGTAATTCCGAGTAATTCCGGGGACACCAAGTAATTCCGAATTCCGCACGAATTCCGGGGACACCAAATTCCGGGGACACCATACTTAATTATTGACTCTCCTTCGGGAAATGCATATCCTCCAGGCATGGCGAGAATGGCACGGGTAGTCGCTCCAGGTTTTCCCCACCACATCACACAACGCGGCAACCGTCGGCAGCAAACTTTTTTTCATGATGAGGACTATCAGACCTACATCCGGTTGATGGCTGAATGGTGTTCTCGTTTGAGAGTCGAAATCTGGGCGTACTGCCTGATGCCGAACCATATGCATTTGATTGCGGCCCCGCAATCTGAAGAGGGTTTGCGACGCGCGATCGGTGAAGCTCATCGGCGGTACACGCGACAAATCAATTTTCGTGAAGGCTGGCGCGGGCATCTGTGGCAGGGACGATTCTCCTCCTTTCCAATGGACGAGGGCTATCTGTTAGCGGCTGCGCGATATGTGGAGCTCAATCCTGTGAGAGCGAAACTGGCAGACAAGCCCGAGGCCTACAAATGGAGCAGCGCGATAGCGCATCTTGAGGGGCGGGACGACCCGCTTGTAAAAGTCGAACCTCTACTGAATCTCGTTGGCAATTGGCGGGAGTTCCTTTCGCAAGCCGCTCCACAGCATCAGATGGAAGCGCTTCGCCATCATGAGCGGACAGGGCGGCCCCTTGGGGGCGAAGGGTTTGTAGCCAAGCTTGAAAAAGGATTGGGCCGTATTCTTCATCGTCGAAAACCAGGACCTAAGCAAAAACTGAATTAAGTATGGTGTCCCCCGAATTGTATGGTGTCTGGTGTCCCCCGAATTGTATGGTGTCCCCCGAATTGGTTTCCCCGAATTGGTTTGTGTCGTGTCCCCCGAATTGGTTTGTGTCCCCCGAATTGGGTTGGTGTCCCCCGAATTGGTGTCCCTGGAGAACCAGGGGCACGAAACCAATGACCCTGCGGGTCATGGCTCAGCCCCGCGTTAGCACTAGCGGGGAAAATGCAAGCGCTGAATCAAGCCTATTTGAAGGTAAAAAGTCTTCATACCGAGGCGCTGGAATCCGTTCAGTTGGTGGAAACATATCGACGGTTCCTGAAGCCCGAAAAAGTGAGGATCGTGCTCCTCGCGGAATCCCATGTATACACTCATGATCATGACCGCAAGATTATCATTCCGCCGATATCCGACCTGCCAGGATATCCAACGCAGTACGCAAGGTTCGTATATTGCCTCGGCTATGGGGGAAAAAGCCTAACGAACAGCCACCTTCATCCAAGACGTGATGGCACACCTCAATTCTGGAAAGTCTTATTCAGTTGCATTAATCCCACATCCGTCCGCGACTTCAAACCGATCCTGAGACAGACAACTCCTCGCCAGCGGCTACAGAACAAGATCAACCTATTGAAGGATCTAAAGGCAAAAGGGATCTGGCTTGTCGACGCGAGCATCCCCTCTGTGCCAGGCCCTGATCAATGGGTGCAGCGCTCACCTCAAGCCGATTGTGATCACGGCGCTCAATACCGGGATGCGGAAAGAAGAAATCCTTTCCCTTGAATGGGATAAGCACATTGACCTCAAGCATGGGTTCATCCTTCTGGATAAAACAAAGAACGGTGATACCCGCGAGATCCCGGTTAATCAAACCGTCCGCTTTGCTCTTCAAGGAATCACCCGGCGAGTGGATGTGCCCCATGTTTTCATCGACAGCGACGGGAAGCGATTCAAAGACGTTAAGAGATCGTTTAAATCGGCATTAAGAAAGGCAGGAATAAAAGATTTTCACTTCCACGATCTGAGGCACACTTTTGCCAGCCATTTGGTGATGGCGGGGATTGATTTAACGACCGTCAAAGAATTACTGGGGCATAAGACCCTAAGCATGACGCTCCGGTATGCCCATCTTTCAGCCACTCATAAGACCAGAGCGGTAGATATTTTAGATGGAGCGATGACCGACAAACCAAAGACCGGGAAGTCATCGGAGAGGTCAACTACACAATTAGTGCACAATCTAAAAGAAAAGGGGCTAACCATTGTCGGCTAACCCCTTGATAAGTTTTGGTGGAGCTGAGGGGGATCGAACCCCTGACCCCAAGACTGCCAGCCTTGTGCTCTCCCAGCTGAGCTACAGCCCCACATAGCTAAGATAATATGGGGGAGATCATATCACCCAAGATGAAAGGCTGTCAAGAGTTTGTCTTGACAAGAAAATCAAGACAGCCTATGATTGGGGCGCTCAATTAAGCTTAAAATCGTTGAGGTAAGAGATGAATTTAGTGGTGATCGGCGCACAGTGGGGGGATGAGGGGAAAGGGAAAATTGTCGACCTTCTGTCGGAAAAGGCAGATTATGTCGTCCGCTATCAGGGGGGCCATAATGCCGGCCACACGGTGGTCGTCGAAACCGATGTCATCGTCCTTCATCTGATGCCGACCGGGCTGCTCCACCCCACGAAAGTGGGGGTCATCGGGAATGGGGTGGTGGTTGACCCTGAAGCATTTCTTGAGGAATTAGAGACCTTATCCGGCCGTGGCATTTCCGTTTCCGGAAGGCTCTTTATCAGCGAAACGGCCCATCTGATCATGCCGTATCACAAGGCGATCGATAAAGAAAGTGAAAAGATGAAGGGGACCCGGAAGATCGGGACCACCGGCCGGGGAATCGGCCCCGCCTATGCGGACAAGATGGCGCGGATCGGCATTCGGGTGGTCGATCTGCTCGATCCCGATCTATTTAGAGAGAAACTGGCGACCAATCTGATTGAAATGAACTACTTCCTGGAACAGCTCTATAAAGTCAAAGGGTTCGATCTGGAGACGGTCTTCAATGAGTACATGAGTTACGCTGAGAAGCTCAAGCCCTATATTGCCGATACCGCCCTCCTTTTGAACCGGGTGATCGACGAAGGCCGGCATCTTCTTTTTGAAGGGGCGCAGGGGACCCATCTCGATGTCGATCTGGGGACCTATCCCTTTGTCACCTCGTCCAACGCCACTGCCGGCGGCGCCTGCACTGGAACCGGCGTGGGACCAACCCGGATTAATGAGGTGTTAGGGGTCGCCAAGGCCTATACCACGCGTGTCGGGAGCGGCCCGTTTCCATCCGAGTTGAACAATGCCACCGGTGAATCTCTTCGGGCGAAGGGGAGGGAATTTGGGGCGACGACCGGCCGGCCGAGGCGGTGCGGGTGGTTTGATGCCGTTCTGGTCCGCTATTCGGTGCGGGTCAATCACCTAACATCGCTTGCCATTACCAAATTGGACGTGCTGGACGGTTTTCCAGAGATCGACGTCTGTGTCGGATACCAATATGAAGGCAAAACCCTTCGTGAAGTTCCTTCCTCTTTGAGGGTCCTCGAAAAATGTGTCCCGGTTTTTAAACGTTTTTCAGGCTGGACCGAGCCGACAACCGGCATCACCTCTTATGATCGGCTTCCCAAAAATGCAAAAATCTATCTGGAAGCGATTTCAGATGAGGTCGGCTGCCGGATCGATCTGGTCTCTACCAGTTCCAAGCGGGGGGAGACGATCGTCCTCCGGAATCCATTCGGTTAAGGGTTCAGAAAAATTTTCGTCCATGAAGTCCTGTTTTATCCTTCCTTGAAATAAATTGCATACATCCGGCGAAAGTTTTCAGTGAACGCTTTCTGGCCCTAGATGTTCCGAATCGATTGGCAACCGCGGCGCTCGAATTGACTCGAAAAACCTCCCTTTCCACCTCATTTACCTCATTTTAATTTTCTTTGAGTATCGAAGTTTTTTGGAACAACCTTTGCTATATGTAAGAGCATTGTTGGAATGGGCGTTCCACTAACCGTGAGTGAGGTTTTTATGATTCAGTATGCGTTTAGTACCAGTGCATTCCGGAATTACTCTCTCCTAGAGGCATTCGAAAAAATTTCGGCAGCGGGGTATACGGGTGTTGAAATCATGTGTGACCGTCCGCATGCCTACCCTCCCGATCTAACGAAATCTTTCATCCGTAATATTCAGTCGGCATTGGCTCGGACCGGTCTTTCCATCGCAACACTCAACACCTCACTCCTTTATGCAGTGGGCGAAGCGGGACATCCGTCCTGGATTGAACGGGCAAAGGAGGGGAGAGAGGTCCGAATTCACCACACGATCGATTGCATCCGTCTGGCGGAGGCTTTGGGTGCGAAGAGCATCTCGATTCCGCCGGGAGGACCGCTCAACGGAAAAACGATTGAGGAGGATCTGGACCTTTTCATCGAAGGATTGGAGCGGATTCTTCCGCATGCGGAGGAATCGGGGGTGAAGGTCCTGATTTCGACCGAACCGAATTTTCTGATCTCAACTTCCGATCAGTTCCTGGAGTGGATGGGACATATGAATTCCCCCTCTCTGGGCCTTTACTGCGATGTCGGCCATTTTTTCTGCGTTGGAGAAGATCCGGTGAAGGCGCTTCATAAACTGTCCCCTTACATCGGACATGTCCATTTTGAAGACATTGCCGCTTCACGGCTTCACCAACACTTGATTCCCGGAGAAGGGGCAATCGACTTTCAGCAGATATTAATGACCCTCGATGAGATTCACTATGACGGGTTTATTTCGATGGCGCTCTATTCTTATCGGAGTAAACCTGCTGAAGTTGCGACGTTGGCTTTAAAGCGCCTGAAAGAAATAACGTCGAATGTTTTACCGTATCCTTCTGCGGTTTCATTTTAGTTCATAGCTCCGGCGATCCCCTGAGAGGATTGAAGGTTCTATGACAATGGGGCGGCCCTGATCACCTTCCTCTTGGTCGTTTTTAATAAGGGCCACCCCATTTTAATGAAATTTACCAGGAGCAAGAAAATCGCCTCCATTTCCTTCCACTGCAGAGTCCCTCCGCCCTTCCGCCTTTTAGATCTTCCAAGGCTATTTTTAAAGAGCGTTTCGTAGAGGACCCGCGCAATGATGACCCGGTCGGGGGTGGCTTGAAGGAGGTCGCGATCAAAACGAAAGAGCATGTCCGAGGTCGTCTCCCCGCTGATGCCGGCAATGGCAATCGTCGTATCGTCGGGAAGGAGCGGGGCGAGAAAAGAGGCATAAGGGGCTGGTTCATCAGGAGATCGGTAGCCGACGGTGAGACTGTCTCCGAAAGCGAGAATTCTCATTTATGCGGAGATCCCTCTTTCCCTGTTTACGGCTGAAGCGAGGATGAGCCGTGGTGATCCGAGGAACATTTTATCGGAGTTTTTTCCGGATCATCTCCGCCCCTTTTTTTCCGGAAAGGAGCATCGATCCAAAGGCCGGTCCCATTCTGGGGGTGCCGTAGACGGCGGCGACCGAAAGTCCGACGATGAAGAGGTTCGGATAGACCTCGCCCGTTTTTTCCATGACCAGCGATTCGGACCGGTCGACCCACATGGCGCCGTTGCCGGGGATCGCTTGGTATAAGTTTCGCCTGGCCAGCAGCTGAAGGGTGACGGCGTCGTGGCCGGTGGCGTCGACCACGATCTTGGATTCGAGGGCGATCGGATCGACGTGGGCGGCATTGTGCCCCATCATTTCAAGCGGATACCAGTTGACGACCAGCCCTTCCAGACGATGGTCGTCGCCACGGAGAACCAGATCGACCACCTTCGTCATATTCAAGACCTTGACTCCGGCGTCATAGGCCGATCCGATGAGCTTTGCGGTGGCGTGAGGCGGATCGACGATATACATGTCTTTCGCCACCTCCTTGCAGGGAACGCCGATCTTCTGCAAAATCTCCTGCGCGGGATGGGCAATCGTCGCCTTGTTCATCAGGTAGCCGCCGTTCCAAAAGCCGCCGCCCAGATGATTTAACTGCTCGACGATGACCACCTTGAATCCCGAAGAGGCGAGCTCTTTTCCACAGACGAGACCCGAAGGCCCCGATCCGACGATCAGGACATCGGACTCAATCAGATGGTCAAACTCTTTAAAATATTCCCGCGCGATATTCCGGGTGATTTCTGCTTCGCGCAGCGGCTGAATCTCTCGTGGCTGCATAGTAAATTCCTTTTGTTATTTGTTTTTTTCCTTTGTCTCCTACGTTTAACGTATAACGATTCAGGTTTAACGTTATTTATAAATTTCCAGGCCGCCTTTTTTGAACTCCTCCGATTTTTCGATCATTCCGAGTTCGAGTCCGGACTGTTCGTCCAGGGCGTTCTTCGCGGCGTATTCACGCACCTCTTCGGTGATCCTCATCGAGCAGAAATGCGGTCCGCACATGGAGCAGAAGTGGGCGACTTTCGCCCCCTCTGCCGGCAGGGTCTCATCGTGAAATGATTTGGCGGTCTCAGGGTCGAGCGATAAATTGAATTGATCTTCCCACCGGAACTCAAAACGGGCCTTGGACAAGGCATTGTCGCGCGCCTGGGCGCCCGGATGTCCCTTGGCCAGGTCGGCCGCGTGCGCCGCTATCTTATAGGTGATGACGCCGGTCTTTACATCCTCCCTGTCCGGCAAGCCGAGATGTTCCTTGGGCGTCACATAGCAAAGCATGGCGCAGCCGAACCATCCGATCATCGCCGCTCCGATCCCGGAGGTGATGTGGTCGTAGCCGGGGGCGATATCGGTTGTGAGCGGGCCCAGCGTATAGAATGGCGCTTCCTGGCACTCTTTGAGCTGCTTTTCCATGTTGACCTGGATCATCTGCATCGGGACATGTCCGGGACCTTCGATCATCGTCTGGACATCATGCTCCCATGCGATCTTTGTCAACTCGCCAAGGGTCTCCAACTCTCCGAACTGGGCCTCATCATTTGCATCGGCAATGGCGCCTGGGCGAAGGCCGTCCCCCAGGCTGAACGAGACGTCATAGGCCTTCATGATTTCGCAGATCTCTTCGAAGTGGGTGTAGAGGAAATTTTCTTTGTGATGAGCCAAACACCATTTAGCCAGAATCGCTCCGCCGCGCGAGACGATCCCCGCCACTCTTTTCGCCGTCAAGGGGATATAACGAAGAAGGACGCCGGAGTGAATGGTGAAGTAATCGACCCCTTGCTCGGCCTGTTCGATCAGGGTGTCGCGGTAGATCTCCCAATTCAACTCCTCGACCTTTCCTTGTACCTTCTCCAAAGCCTGGTAGATCGGAACGGTGCCGATCGGCACCGGCGAATTGCGCAGAATCCATTCGCGGGTCTCATGAATGTTTTTTCCGGTGGAGAGGTCCATTACCGTATCCGCGCCCCATCGGGTCGACCAGATCATCTTTTCGACTTCCTCCTCGATTGAAGAGGCCACGGCCGAGTTGCCGATATTGGAATTGATTTTCACCAGGAAGTTTCTTCCAATGATCATCGGCTCCAATTCGGGATGATTGATATTGCAGGGGATGATTGCCCGCCCCCGTGCGACCTCCTGCCGGACGAACTCAGGCGTAATGACGGAGGGGATGCTGGCTCCCCAGGCATTGCCGGGATGTTGTTTCGCAAGATCCCCTTCTAACCGGGCTTGCTCTAGCGTCTGGTTTTCGCGGATCGCGATGTATTCCATTTCGGGGGTGATGATCCCTTTACGTGCATAGTACATCTGACTGACATTCATACCGGTCTTGGCGCGGAGCGGCTTTCGGATGTGCTCAAATCGGAGATCCTTTAGGGTGGGATCGGAGGCGCGCCGCCTTCCATACTCTGATGAAATATCGGAAAGCTCCTCCGTATCGTTGCGTTCCAAGATCCATTGAAGCCGGAGAGGCGCCAGTCCCTGGCGAATGTCGATCTTTACGTTGGCGTCGGTATAAGGTCCGGACGTGTCATAAACGAGAAGAGGGAGATTTTCCTTTACAGAGCCGTTTCCCGAAGCACGGGTCGGGGTCAGTTGAATTTCCCGCATTCCGACTTGAAGACCCTGACTTCCCTTAACATAAACCTTGCGGGACGCCGGCAAGGGCTGGGTGGTGAGATTCAGCGATAAATCAGTTCCGTTCTGATCTGCTGGCAAGTTTTTCATCATTCCCGTCCTTTCTCTTAAATGTTTTCAGATCCTCATATCTTTTGGAAATAAAAAGACCGCACCTATAATGAAGGGTGCGGTCTGCCATGAAAACCTTACGCTCCCTTCGCTGGCATTATCCAGATCAGGTTCAGAGGGTTGCTCCGATACGGTCGGAACTCTCAGCCACGGCGGCACCCCTTGGATTTGTTTGTCATTATGGCACAGGTTTTAAGCCGTAGTCAATTTAATCATGAAAAAGACCTCGTACATTTATTGTCCAGTTTGGGGGGTATGTAACCGACTTCACAAAAACTGGACGCGGATTGGATCACAAATCGGGATGGAGCATAAAATCCAGATTTAAATCTCCCGTTATGTGATAGAAAATCAATTAAATTAGCTTCTTATATTAAAATCAAACACCCTTCAATTGGCATAGTTTATGCTCTACAGTTTACTCAGTGAATGGAGAAAGAATATGATCCAACAAAGTGAGAGGGCCCAGTTGTTCAATAGAGGAGAATCTGGTTCAAAGGGAACCATTGTGGTAATCGATGATCATGATTCAACCCTTGACCTGATGAGGGAGGTGCTCACCCGACTAGGATATACTCCCTTATTGGCAGAGAGGGGCGCAGAGGGATTGGAACTTTGTCGATCCAACGATGTCGATCTGGTACTCACCGATTACCTCATGCCCGAGATGTCGGGCTTGGAGGTGGCAGAAAAGATTAAGGCGCTTCCCAATCCGCTTCCGGTCATCTTAACCAGCGCCTCTTATCAGAACCTGGATGACGACCTTCATTTGAAAGGGGTCGATTATTTTTTGAACAAGCCATTTCGCCTCGAAGATTTAGAGTCGATTATTGATGAAGCACTTCACCCAAAATTAAGCGGGCCTGAAGTCGGCATCCGGTGAGCAGAAAAATGGGCAGGCTTCATTGACTCTCCGCCGGTAAGCACTCGTCGGGCGATCATTTACTTCCCCCCTCCCAAAAAATTCACACGATCATTTTTAGACGCAGATCCCCCCCCACTGAGCCGAATGGGTTTATCCCAGTCGGAACGGCAGGCGATAAACGCGTACTTCGGTTTTTCGGGCTCTCCAATCTCCAGATTTAAATTGACAGGAGGGCCTTGTTGATAAATAATATGAGGGCGATATTTTACACCGGCTGAACCGTCCTAATAATAAAAATCCGAGTCGAATGAACAAATGATGGATAGTAAGCTTCTCCAAGATAAAATCATGGAGTTGATTCAACTAAGCAGCGGCGCGTCCGAGCATGAAGAGCTCATCCGGGAGATTGTGGTCACCGCCCTCCGCCTTTCTAAAAGTCATGTGACCCGTGGGGATCTTAAAATTATCCATACCACATTGAAAGAGATGCGATATGCGTTTAAGCTCTTCGCCCCGTATAAGGAAACAAAAAAAGTGAGTGTTTTCGGGTCGGCCCGAACCCGCTCTTCCGAGCCGATTTATGAGCATTCTGCAGAGTTTGCAAAAAAGATCGCGGCAGAGGGCTTTATGGTGATTACCGGGGCGGGAGAGGGAATCATGCGGGCGGCGCAGGGAGGAGCGGGCCGCGACAAAGGCTTTGGGATGAATATCCTCCTTCCATTTGAGCAGTCGGCGAATGAATTTATTGAAAATGATCCCAAGCTCATGACGTTTAAATATTTTTTTACCCGAAAGCTTTTTTTCATCAAAGAGGCCAATGCCATCGCACTTTTTCCAGGGGGATTCGGCACCCACGACGAGGCGTTTGAAGCGCTGACCCTGTTGCAAACCGGAAAGAGCAATCCTCTACCGGTCGTTTTTATCGACTCGCCGGGAGGCACCTACTGGAAAGCCTGGCGGATTTATGTGGAAGATGAGCTTCTCTCCCGAGGCTTGATTTCACCCGACGACATGAACCTTTTTAAATTAACCGACCACATCGATGCGGCGGTCAAAGAAATAACCCATTTTTACTACAATTATCACTCGCTTCGTTTCGTCCGGGACAAATTGGTGATCCGGGTCAATCACAAAATCCAGAAAAAGATGCTCGACGATCTGAACGATTCGTTTCCAGATATTATTGTGAGCGGGAAAATCACGGAGACGGAAGCGCTCTCAGATGAACTGAATGAGCCCAAATTGGTCGCCCTTCCGCGGATCGTTTTTAATTTTAATCGAAGAGGCTTCGGCCGTCTCCGGCAGATGATCGATGCAGTCAACGGTTACGGGCCCTGACCGAAGTAGCTCGGTTCTCCTTGAGACAAAGGAATTCAAGATGAAAACAGCTCGTGTTTTTGCCCCGGGTTCTGTGGGAAATATCGGTCCCGGATTTGATGTCTTGGGAATGGCGCTCACCGGAATGGGGGACACCGTCCTCGCCGCGCGCCGTCCGGAGCCGGGGGTCTCGATCACGGAGATTACCGGAGACCGGGGCCGCCTTTCCTACAAGGCGGATGAGAACACGGCAGGGATTGCCGCCCAGGCGGTATTGGATCACCTCAAAATTCGCGAGGGGGTGACCCTTTCTCTCCATAAAGATATTCCCGGAACCGGTCTGGGAAGCAGCGCGGCGAGCGCGGTTGCGGCCGTCTATGCCGTCAATCTCCTTTTCGGAGAAAAGCTTTCCAAAGAAGAGCTTGTTCCGTTGGCCGCGGTGGCGGAGTCAAAAGTGAGCGGCGGGTTTTTTCTCGATAACGTGGGTCCATCGATGATGGGGGGGGTCACCTGGAACAACCCCTTCACGAAAGAGGTGGTGCCGCTGGGCCGAATTGCCAAAGCCGTGATTGTCGTCGTCACCCCTGATTTTCCGCTTCTCACGAAAGACTCAAGGCGCGTCCTGCCCGAACGCATTCCGATGGAGTCGTTTATTTCCAATATGGCTTATGCTGCAATGATCGCTTGGGCGGTGGCAAAAAAAGATGTGGCGCGATTTGGCCGGTCGATCCAGGACCGGGTGGCCGAGCCTTCACGTGCTCCTCTGATCAAAGGGTTTGACGATGTAAAAAAAGGGGCGCTTTCGGCGGGGGCATTCGGCTGCTCGATTTCGGGGGCGGGGGCTTCCATTTTTGCCGTGACCGACGATCCGAAGAAGGCGGAGAAAATTGGAAAAGCGATGGCGCGGGGGTTTGGACGTCATGAGGTGGTCTCTCAGATTCGGATTACAAGAATGGATTCACAGGGAGCGCGTCTTCTTAAACAATCATCGAAGGACCGTCCGTCCCTCTGATGTTCGCAAGGAGTTTCACTCATGGAATTGGGAACCACCCTCACCCGATTTTTGATCGAGCAGCAACGCAAATATCCGAAAGCAACCGGAGACTTCACCGGACTTCTCGCAGAAATCGCCACGGCCGCCAAGATCATCTCCCGGGAGGTCAACAAGGCCGGTCTGATCGACCTCTTCGGTTATCAGGGGAGCCAGAATGTTCACGGCGAGCGGGTTCAAAAACTCGATCTGTTTGCCAATGAGACCTTCATCAAAACCTTAAGCCACACCGGCCACCTGATCGGCATTGCCTCCGAAGAGATGGAAGGGATCTATCAAATCCCTGATTTGTATCCCAAGGGTAAATATGTTTTTTTGATGGACCCCCTGGATGGATCTTCGAATATCGACGTGAACATCAGCATCGGCTCGATCTTCTCGATTTATCGCCGGAAGAGCCGCGGATCCCAGGCGGCCATGGAAGATTTTCTTCAGCCGGGACGCGATCTGGTGGGAGCCGGCTACATTATTTACGGTTCCAGCACGATGATGGTCTATTCCACCGGATACGGCGTGCATGGATTTACGCTCGATCCGAGCATCGGTGAATTTCTGCTCTGTCAGGAGGGTATCCGGATTCCGCCGAAGGGGGGGATTTACAGCATCAACGAAGGGAACGCCCTGCTCTGGGACGAAGGGATCAGGCGGTATATTGAAGCGGTTAAAAAAGAGGGGAAAACGGCGCGATATGTCGGCTCTCTCGTTTCGGACTTTCACCGCAATCTATTGAAGGGGGGGATCTTCCTCTATCCCGCCGACAGCAAAAATCCTAAAGGAAAACTTCGGCTCCTGTATGAAGCGGCGCCGATCGCCTTTTTGGTCGAACAGGCGCACGGAAGGGCCAGCACTGGCGGCCAGCAGATCCTCGACATCAAACCGGAAAAACTCCATCAGCGGGTCCCCCTCATTATCGGAAGCACGGAGGATGTCCAACAAGCCGAGGCCTGCCTCCTGGCTCGCCGATAAGGCGGCATCTGGCTTCGTTGTCGCCTTCGCTTCGCGTCCTCACGTACAGAGAGTACGCTGCGGGTCGAAGCTTCGGCTCCGCCTCGCAGCTGCCACCTTCTCGGCGGCCAGGCGCCACAAGGCATACCTTGACCTCTTTTTTTTTTTGTGATAAGACTAATCACTTTAATCTAACCTGATCAGAGGGCCGAGCCATGCTACCTGAAAAGCTCCATGAAGGATTGACCTTTGATGATGTGGTTTTGATTCCCGCCCGTTCCACTGTCATGCCGCGCAATGTGAATCTTCAAACCAAACTGACCCGCCACATCGAAATTCAAATTCCGATCCTCAGCGCCGCCATGGATACCGTGACCGAGTCCCGTCTGGCCATCGCGCTGGCGAGGGAAGGGGGGATCGGCATCATCCATCGGGCCCTTTCCGTGGAAACCCAGGCGGCGGAGGTCGATCGGGTGAAAAAATCGGAGAGCGGCATGATCGTCGACCCGATCACCATCTCTCCCGATCAGCGTCTTCACGAGGCGCTCAAATTGATGAACCAGTACCGAATTTCCGGGATTCCGGTGACCCAGGATGGGAAGCTCGTCGGCATCCTGACGAACCGCGATCTTCGGTTCGAAAGCCGGATGAATCTGAAAGTGTCCGAGGTGATGACCAAAGAGCACCTGATTACGGCCCCCGAAGGAACGACTCTGGAAGATGCCAGCAAGATCCTCCATAAAAATAGGATCGAAAAGCTCCCGGTCGTGAATGACCGGTTCGAGCTCAAAGGCCTGATCACCATCAAGGATATTGAAAAGAAAATAAAATATCCGAACGCCTGTAAAGACCGGTTCGGCCGCCTCCGGGTGGGCGCCGCGGTCGGCATTGGAGGAGATTCGAAAAGCCGGGTAGACGCCTTGATTCGGGCCGGGGTCGACCTGATCATCGTCGATACGGCCCATGGCCATTCGGTTGCGGTGCTGGAGACGATTCAGTCGATTCGCAAGCTCTATCCCGACATCGAGATGGTCGGCGGAAATGTCGCCACCGGCGAGGCGACGATCGATCTGATCAAAGCCGGGGTCGATGCGGTGAAGGTCGGCGTCGGGCCGGGATCGATCTGCACCACCCGGGTGATTGCAGGGGCGGGTGTGCCGCAACTGACCGCCATTGCCAATTGCGCGAAAGCGGCGAAGCGGTTCAAAGTTCCGGTCATCGCCGACGGGGGAATTAAGTTCTCCGGGGACATTACCAAAGCGATTGCGGCAGGCGCGCACTCGGTGATGATCGGCGGCCTCTTTGCGGGAACGGAAGAGAGCCCCGGAGAGACGGTTCTTTTTCAGGGAAGAAGCTATAAGGTCTACCGCGGAATGGGATCGCTTGGCGCGATGGAACGGGGAGGGAAAGACCGTTACTTTCAGGAGTTCGAGCCGGAATCGAAATTGGTCCCGGAAGGGATCGAAGGGCGGGTCCCTTACAAAGGGACTCTTTCCGGCGTCGTCTTTCAACTGGCCGGAGGACTCCGGGCCGGGATGGGCTACTGCGGAACCAAGACGATCTCGGAGCTTCGGGAAAAAGGCCGGTTTATCCGGATCACCTCCGCCGGGCTTCGCGAAAGCCATCCGCACGACGTCATTATTACCAAAGAGGCCCCCAACTATGAACGGGGCGGCGACTCCTAGCCTGGCCGCCGATAAGCCCGCGTCTGCTGCGTTGTCGCCTTCGCTTCGTGTCCTCACGTACAGAGAGTACGCTGCGGGTCGAAGTTCTGGCTCCGTCTTGCGACCCACTTCCAGCATATAAAATGCCGGAAGTCCCCGGAGGGGGCATACGCAGTCTTCTCGACGGCCAGGTCACCAGGAAGGTTCAAACCTAAATAGATAATGTCTGCATCGACCGATAAAATCCTCATTCTTGATTTTGGCTCCCAATATACCCAGTTGATTGCCCGCCGCGTCCGCGAAAGCAAGGTTTACTCGGAAATTCTGCCTTATTACACCCCGCTCAAGGAAATCGAATCGCATGCTCCCGCCGGGATTATTCTCTCTGGCGGGCCGGCCAGCGTTTATGACCGAAAGGCGCCCCTCTGCGACCCTGCCCTCTTTAAGCTCTCCCTTCCCGTTCTGGGGATCTGCTACGGGATGCAACTGATGACCCACCTTCTCGGGGGAAAAGTGGCGCGCGCGGCGAAGCGAGAGTTCGGCCGGGCCGATCTGATCATCGAACGCCCTTCTCCTCTTCTGAAGGGTTTGTCCAACCCGACTTCTGTCTGGATGAGCCATGGCGACCGGATCGAGGTTTCGCCGCCCGGCTTCGAGCCGATCGCACGGACCGACAATTCTCCGGCCGCCTCGATGGAGGATCGAGAGAGGCGGTTGTATGCGCTTCAGTTTCATCCGGAGGTCGCCCACACGCCGCAAGGGATTCAGATTCTCAGGAACTTCCTTTATGACATCTGCGGATGTAAACCGACCTGGGATATCGGCTCTTTCATCAAAGAGGCGGAGCGGTCGATTGCGGAACAGATCGGGGAGGGGAAAGCGGTTTCGGCTTTAAGCGGCGGGGTCGATTCAAGCGTCGCAGCGGTCCTGGTCCAACGGGTCATCGGCAAACGGCTCACCTGTATTTTTGTCGACAACGGCCTTTTGCGAAAAGATGAAGCAAAAAAGGTGATCCGGACATTCAAAGAGAATTTAAAATTAAATCTAAAGCCGGTCGATGCGTCGACCCGGTTTCTCAAGAAATTGTCTTCGACGACCGATCCGGAGAAAAAGCGAAAAATCATCGGGAAAGAATTTATTTCCATTTTTGATGAAGAAGCCAAAAAGATCGGGAAGGTCGATTTCCTGGTCCAGGGGACCCTCTATCCCGACGTGATCGAGAGCGTCTCGGTGAAAGGTCCTTCCGCGACGATCAAGACCCATCACAATGTCGGCGGCCTGCCGAAGCGGATGCGGCTGAAACTGGTCGAGCCGCTTCGAACCCTTTTCAAAGATGAGGTGAGAAAGCTCGGCGTCGAGCTCGGTATTCCGGAGGCGCTTCTCTACCGGCATCCCTTTCCGGGCCCCGGCCTGGCGGTCCGCGTTCTCGGAAAGATCACCCGGGAAAAGCTGGACCGGCTTCGGGAGGCGGACGCGATCTTTGAAGAAGAAATTCGAAAGGCCGGGCTTTATCAGTCGATCTGGCAGGCGTTTGCCGTTTATCTTCCGATTCAGAGCGTCGGGGTGATGGGGGACGAGCGGACGTATGAGAATGCGATCGCGCTGCGCGCCGTCACCAGCCAGGACGGCATGACGGCCGATTGGTTTGAATTTCCACACGAGGTTCTAAAGCTGATTTCAACCCGGATCATTAACGAGGTCCGGGGAATCAACCGGGTCGTCTACGATATCTCCTCCAAACCTCCCAGCACCATCGAGTGGGAATAAAGACTAAAGATTGTATTGGGGCAACGCCCCAATACAATCACAATATGTTTTGATCCCTCTCTTGTAACCTGCGTTGCGATTATGTCATCATAAATCTACCTATATTGATGGCCAAAATGGATTCAGACTTTCCAACCGGCACGCCTTCCCTCTCCGACGATCAGATCGATGCGTTGGTTCGATCTTTTTTGGGAAAGCTTTCCGATCTTCAGATTGCCCCTTTCTCCACGTACCGGATTCAATTCAATTATCGCTTTCGCTTTTCGGATGCAACCGCGGTTGTTCCGTATTTGAAAGAATTGGGAATCAGCCATCTGTATGCCTCTCCTTACCTTCAGGCGCGGACCCAGAGCCTGCATGGTTACGATATCTCCAATCACAATGCCCTCAACGCGGAGATCGGGAGCGAAGAGGAACATATTGCCATGATCCGTGAGTTGAAACGGCATGGCCTGGGGCACATCCTCGACATCGTTCCCAACCATATGGGGATCAGCGGGAACCGGAACCAGTGGTGGATGGATGTTTTGGAGAACGGCCGGAACTCTCCGTACGCGCGCTATTTTGACATCGATTGGCGCCCGATCAAGGAAGAGCTGAATGGAAAGGTCCTCCTTCCGGTTCTCGGGGACCAATACGGACGGATCCTGGAAAATCAGGAATTAAAGCTGACCTTCTCGGAAGGCTCTTTCTACATCCGCTATTATGAAAACCGCTTTCCGATCTCCCCTCGGACCTACCCCGAAATCCTAAGACACCGGCTGGACATATTGGATGAAGAGATGGCCGACGACCCCGAACGCCTGCAAGAGTATCACGGGATCACGCTGGCGCTTCTCCACCTTCCGGCGAAGATCGAATCGGACCCGAAGCGGATTACGGAAGAGCGGCGGCAGATCGAATGGATTAAGAAACGTCTGGCCAAGCTTTATCATGGGTCAGAAAAGATTAAAAAGTTTATCGACGAAAATGGAGTCCTCTATAACGGGACCAGGGGAAATCCTCGCAGCTTCGATCTTCTCGATTCCGTTTTGAACCGGCAGGCCTACCGGTTGTCGTATTGGCGCGTTGCGGCGGATGAGATCAACTACCGCCGGTTTTTCGACATCAACGATCTGGCGTCGATTTCGATGGAGCGGGAAGAGGTCTTCGAAGAGACCCATCGGCTGATCTTCCGGTTCGTTCAGGAGGGAAAGCTCGACGGGCTGCGGATCGATCATCCGGACGGGCTTTTCGACCCGCTTTGGTATTTCAGGAATCTTCAGAGACGCTGTTTTATTTTAAAAGGTTTGAGAGAGATTCCGGAGGGGACGCCGGAGGAGGTTCGAAAGAGCATCGAGAAGAGATGGGGTGAAGAGGCGGATCGTTTCCTGGCGGAAAGAAAGCGGTCGGGGGTCCGCCTGCCAATGTACATCATCGTCGAAAAAATCCTGAGCAAGGGGGAGCGGCTTTCCGAGAGATGGCCGGTTCACGGCACGGTCGGCTACGAATTTGCGATTGCGCTCAATGCGCTTTTTGTCGAAAGCGCCCATGCAAAGCGCTTCGATGAGATCTATTCGGCCTTTATCGGCGCCAGGCGCCGATTTTCGGACATTGTCTACGAGCGGAAGAAGTTCATCATGAACACCTCGCTGGCGAGCGAGATCAACGTCCTCTCGCGCAAGTTGAATCTTCTCTCCGAGAAGGACCGTCTCTCCCGCGACTTTACCCTCTACAGCCTGCGCGACGCCATCCGCGAGATCATCGCCTGCTTTCCGATCTACCGGACCTATATCTCTCAGGAAGAGACGCTGGAAGATCATGACCGGAAATATATTGAAATGGCGGTGGCGAAGGCCAAACAGAGGAGCCCGGCGACCGATATTTCGATCTTCGACTATTTGAAAAGAATTCTTTTTCTGGAGTACCCGGAGTACTTCACCGAGGATGATCGGGTGGAGCAGCTCAATTTCGTCCGGAAATTCCAGCAGTGCACCGGTCCGATCATGGCGAAAGGGCTGGAAGACACCGCATTTTATATCTACAACCGGCTTGTTTCTCTCAACGAGGTGGGGGGCGATCCGCAGACGTTCGGCATTTCTCTCTCCGATTTCCACAGACAGAATCAGGAGCGGCTGGAACGGTGGCCCTATTCCGTCCTGGCCACGTCGACGCACGATACCAAGCGGAGCGAGGATGTTCGCGCCCGGATCAATGTCCTTTCGGAAATTCCAGACGAATGGGAAGCAGCTGTCCAACGGTGGGCCGATTTGAACGGATCGAAGAAAACGGAGTTGGACGGAGAACCGGCGCCCGATCCCAATGAGGAGTACCTCCTCTATCAGACGCTGCTCGGCGCTTGGCCGTTGACGGAGCCCTCCCCGGATGAATATGCCGACTTTAAGAATCGGATCAAAGCCTATATGGCGAAGGCTTCGAAAGAGGCGAAGGTCAACACCAGCTGGATCAATGCCAACGAGGCCTACGATCAGGCGCTGGGCTCATTTATCGATGCGATCTTGGATCCTTCTCCCTCCAACCTGTTTCTTCCGGCATTTAAGCCGCTCCAAAAGAAGGTCGCCCATTATGGAATCTACAACGCCCTTTCTCAAGTACTATTGAAGATGACCTCGCCCGGTGTCCCGGATATTTATCAGGGGAACGAGCTGTTCGATCTCAGCCTGGTCGATCCGGACAACCGCCGGCCGGTCGACTATCAAAGCCGGGTGCAGCGGCTGGATCTGTTGAAAAAGCGTTTCACGGAAAAAGGCGCGGCGCCGATGTCGCTGATCCACGATTTAATCCGCGAAAAAGAAAAGGGACTGATCAAGCTCTACGTCACCTGGCGGGCGCTTTCGTGCCGGAGGGAAAATCCGGCGCTCTTCTTGAACGGAGCGTATTCCCCCCTGGAGGAAATCGGAGAAAAAAAAGGGCATGTCTGCGCATTTTCACGCAGCCTCAATGAGGATAAAATCATCGTCGCGGCGCCGAGATTTTTGGGTTCGCTGGCGGGCGCGTCTGAATTCCCCATCGGAAAGGTTTGGGAGGGTGCGTACCTTGTCCTCGAAGACGAAGCGCCCGGCGCTTTCTATCGAAACTGTTTGACCGGTGAGGGGATTGAAACAAAAGCGCACGAAGGAAAAACGGTGCTATCCCTGTCGGCGCTTTTTTCCCTTTTTCCTCTTGGACTCCTGAAGAGAGAGAACGGCCCCCCAGGGTCGCCCAGGCAAGCCCTTTGAACGCGCACGCGCGTCGCATTCCCGGCCCCTTGGGCCGATCATTCCCTTGACATCCTCATTGAATCTGATTACGATTTTGCGCTTGGACCCGAGGGAGATGGATCGATCCCGTCCGGAGCGTTCATGTTGAAGCGGCGATCCTGTGTAGTGGAAAGGGGAAGGTTCATGCGCGAGCGAAGATGGGAGTCTCACTCCTTCATCCGGTTTGATGAAGTCAGGGGCCTGGCCGGCCGTTTGAAGAGCCGGGGCATTGATGTAAAAGATTTCCGTCGGGAAGCCGCCTGTTATATTGAAGAGTTCCGGGTCGGCCGACTCGACGAAATCGAACGGCTGGGCGCATGGGAGATCGACGAAATCACGCTCGTCGAGATCACCGATTCCTGGGAGGGCGATTTCTTTATTCTGGCCGGAAAACATCATGACCTCTACCGGCAATATCCCCGCATGGAGGGTTACCTCTCCCTCTGTCATCCGTGGCGCATCCCCGACCATCTGACGCCTAAGATGCATCAGCCTGAATCGATGTTCTGGATCGGTTTTCGGGATACGCATGGGTTTATTCGCGTGCGGGTCATCCCCAACGAGATTATCACGCCGGGCGAGCGACGGGGAGAGACAGAGCAACTGACCTGGATGACCGAACGGGCGTCCGCCTTCTCGGAAGCGATTCAGGCTCTCGACCTTCCTCTTTTCATCGAATGGGAAAAGGGGGCTTTGACCCTCTCGACGGAGGAGGGTTCGGCCGCCGTCTCTCTCTCCTGGCCGGACGCATTTGGTCCCTGCCAGTTTGAATACATTGTTTCCGACCGATACGAATTGCTGGTTCCCGCGGCCCGTTTCGTTTCGAAGGTGGGAATAAAATCTGCCGTCATCCGGACCTTTCTTTCCGGATTTCCGCGCGAGATCCTCGATGAGTTTCATCAGCTGCAGCCGGAATCCAAAATGCTTTACCGGGGGTATATACACGCGCCGATGGATGACCTGCCGCAGGTGGTTCAATCGATGATCCCGCACGGCCGGGCCCTTCTGAACCTGTGTGAATTCGGGACCCGGCAGGTTCTTCCGACGGCGGAGGAGTCCTATGCCGTGGTCGGCGTGATTGGGAGCGAATCCGGTTTTAAAGTAGAAGTCCGCCTCAACCGTGCCCCGCTGCCGGAGGATGAGATGGAAGCATGGATGAAGGCGCTGACCGGGATGCCGATGGTGTATTCCCCGCTGGCGCTCTATTAGCGGGAGGAAACGCTTGCGGGCCTGAGGTGATTCGACTTTAATGCCCGGGCCGGAAGGTTAGGAAGAGGTCTGTTTGAAGTCGTCGATCTTTTTTTGTAAGAGATCGCGGATCTCTTTGAAGGCGGCCTGTTTCCCCTCCGACGATTTTTTAAAACCATAATGGGAGGCCATCGTGGCGGGATCCGGGAGCGGCCAGTGAAGTCTTTTGACCTGGGGAGGGAGCGGCGGAAGGCCGTTTGAAGAGGCGCCGCAAAGGGTCACGATCAAATCCATCTCCTTCCATGGAACCTCGTTGATCGACTTGCTCTTCTGCTGTGAAAGATCGATGCCGATTTCTTTCATCGTTTCCGTCGCCATCGGGTGGATCTTCATCGGTTGAATGCCTGCGCTGTAGATTTCGAATTGATCGCCCAATTCCTTCCGGGCGATCCCTTCCGCCATCTGGCTTCGGGAGGCGTTGTTTCCGCATAAGAATAAAATCTTTTTCATCCGATCTCCTTCTGGGTGATTCTAGAATAATGAGAAAAGAATAATCCTGTTTTTGCCCAGGGTCAAGGACAAGCTCATAAAGTGGAACGCCGTAAAATTAGCTTTAGGGGACCTATTTTAAAATGAAGGCTGGACAGAAGAGGAGATTCTCATGATATGATGGCGCAGGAAACAGTGACAGCAGAAATTTTGAATATTTTGAATATGAGATGGGGAGAAAATGAGCGTCACCTCGCAGGCAACGCAACAAAAGATCGAACGGAAAATGCGGGAAGCGCTGGCCGCCGTCCATCTGGAGATTATCGATGAGAGCTGGAAGCATGCCGGCCACGCCGGAGCCGCTTCAGGCGGAGGGCATTTCATTCTCCTGGTGGTTTCGGACCGCTTTGAAGGGGTTTCCCTTCTGGATCGAAATCGGATGGTCTTCGGCGTTTTGAAGGATGAGATGCAGGGGGAGATTCATGCGCTGGCGGTCAAGGCGATGACCTCCGAGGAGCGGAAGCGCAGCGCCGCCGCTCAGTAAAACCGTTTTGCCCGGTCAAATGAGGGGGCGTTTTCGATGATCGGCCGAAGGGGTTCCCGCGCGTTGACTTTTGTCATGAAAGCTGGTAGGTTACGCCTCCATAACGATGAAAATTGGAGTACCGAAAGAGATCAAGGATCAGGAATATCGGGTCAGCATCACCCCTGCGGGGGTCCATGCCCTTTCCCGGAAAGGCCATGCGGTTCTGGTGGAGAGCCGCGCCGGAGACGGGAGCGGATTTCCCGATCAGGCCTACCGAGCCGCCGGCGCCCGGATTCTTTCATCCAGGAAATCGCTCTTCGATCAGGCGGAGACCATCCTCAAAGTAAAAGAGCCGTTGCCGTCCGAATACGAGTTTTTTCATCCGGGACAGATCCTTTTTACCTACCTCCACCTGGCCGCGGATCAGGCGTTGTTTGATTTTTTGATTAAAAGAGAGGTGACGGCAATCGCCTATGAGACCATCGAATTGCCGGATGGAACCCGCCCCCTGCTCAAGCCGATGAGTGAAGTGGCCGGCCGGATGGCCGTGTTGGCGGGCGCCTATTATCTCCAAAAGAAAACGGGTGGAATGGGCCTTCTCCTTTCCGGCGTGGCCGGGGTGCCGAAGGGGAGGGTTACGGTTCTCGGCGGGGGGGTGGTCGGAAAAAACGCGGCCCAGGTCGCGCTGGCCCTCGGCGCGAATGTGACGGTGATCGAAGAAAGCTCCGCGCGCCGATCGTATCTCGATGACTTTTTCAGAGGGCAGGTAGTGACCCTTCCCCCTTATCCCGGCGACATTGCCGAGCAGGTGCAGAAGAGCAGTCTGGTGATCGGGGCGGTCTTCCGGTCGGGCGATAAGGCGCCTCACCTGGTGACCCGGCAGATGGTCTCCAAAATGGAAAAAGGGTCGGTAGTCGTGGACGTGTCGATCGACCAGGGCGGGTGCTTTGAAACGTCCCGGCCGACCTCTCATTCCGACCCGATTTATATCGCCCACGGCGTCGTTCATTATTGCGTGCCGAACATTCCGGGCGTGGTGCCGAAGACATCCACGTTTGCATTGGCGAATGAAACATTTCCTTATCTTCAGATGTTGGCCGAACTCGGTTTGAAAAAGGCCATCCAGGCCGATACGGCTTTAGCGGCCGGCGTCAACCTGCACCGGGGGAAGGTGATCCATTCCGGCGTGGCAAAGGCATTCGGCCTGCAGGCCGGTCCATTAAATATGTAACAATCGGGGCGTAGCGCAGCCTGGTAGCGCACACCGTTCGGGACGGTGGGGTCGGAGGTTCAAATCCTCTCGCCCCGACCACTTCAAGGACGGCGGAGTTCTCAATTCTCCGCCGTCCCTTTATTTAGATACGGGGCGTTCTATGGTAAATCGGGCCGCCGCTCACCTCTTCGTGAGCGGCGAGGTGCAGGGGGTCGGGTTCCGGAATTTTGCCGAGGCGCATGCAACCGCGCTCGGGCTCGTCGGGTATGCCCGAAACCTTTCCGACGGACGGGTCGAAATACAGGTGGAGGGAGAGAAAGACAAGATTGAATCGTTCCTCCAAAAGGTTCGGCAGGGCCCCCCTCGATCCAATGTGACCTCCGTCGATATCACCTGGAATTCCGCCTCTTCAATGGAGAGTGGTTTCTCGATCCGGTTTTAATTTTCGCTTGCCTTTATCTTCGTTTAATTTATAATGAAACGATCATTCGAGGATAAATGATGAGTGAAGAATGGGTCAAAGAGGAAAAAGAAGACGTCAATGGAGAAGATTCCGAGGACCAATCGGAAGATCTGGAAGATACCGCTCCTGAAACGGAAAGCGCTGCCCCTGAAGAGCCCGAAGATCGATACGCCCCCCCCCCCGACGCCGTTAAAACATACCTCAGGGATATCCGCCGCTCGACCCTCCTGACATTCAAAGACGAGGTGATGCTGGCCAAAAAGATCGCCAAAGGAGACGAGGCGGCAAGGCAGAGGATGATCGAGTCGAACCTCCGCCTGGTAGTCAGCATCGGAAAGCGCTATATGAACCGCGGCCTTCCTTTTTCGGACATCATCGAAGAGGGAAACATCGGCCTGATCAAGGCGGTCGAAAAATATGACCATAAAAAAGGGTTTCGTTTTTCGACGTATGCCTCCTGGTGGATCAGGCAGTCGATCGAGCGCGCGATCATCAATCAGGGAAAGCTGATCCGCCTTCCCGTTCACGTCGTTGAACGGGTCAATCATTACCTGGCTCACCTCGAAGATCTGGTTCAGGAGTTGGGCCGCGAGCCTGCAATCGGAGAGATTTCCAAGAAAATGAAGCTTCAGGAGGAAGAGGTCGATCGGATTCAGCAGTTGCTGAGAAAGACCTACTCTCTGGACAGTCCGATATCGGCCAATAAGGAGACCTCGCTCCGAGACGTCATCGAGGATACCAGCCAAATTTCTCCGATGAACAAAGCGGAAGGGGTTCGGCGAAGAGAAGATATTCTCGAATGGATGACCGTGTTGAAAGATAACGAACGCCAGGTCATTATTTTAAGGTTCGGCCTGGAAGGGGACGAGCCGCATACGCTGGAGGAGATCGGGAAATTGTTCGGTCTGACCCGCGAACGGGTCCGCCAGATCGAGTCTGCCGCCCTTCGTAAATTGCGCGTCGTCATTGCCGAAAAAACGATTGGACCGGAAGAGATCCTCTAACCTAAGATAAAAGGCCCGCCATGGGAGACAACGTCCGCATCCGAATCAACGATCAGGAAATAGAGGTCGAACAGGGAACCTCCGTTCTGGCCGCTTCCATGAAGGCCGGGGTCCGTCATATGCATCTTTGCGGCGGGCGCGGTGTCTGCTCTACCTGCCGGGTCCGCATTCTCGACGGGCCGGATCACCTCTCGAAGATGGAAGCGTTTGAACGCATTTCGCTGAGAGGACATCTCTCTTTTTCGGACGACGTCCGTCTGGCTTGCCAGGCGAAAGTGCTCGGTCCGGTCGAGGTAAAAACCCTTTTTCCCACCATCGGAAGGCTCGATTTTACAGATCGGAAATAGGCCGAGGATTGCAAGGTCTCAAGGGCAGCCCGGCAACCCATCACAGGAGAGAACTTGGACTTAAAATCTAAAATTCGCGAAGTTCCGGATTTTCCCAAGCCAGGCATTCTTTTTTATGACATTACGACGCTCCTGAAAGACCCCATTGCATTCCAGGAAGTGATCGACCGATTCACCGCTCCTTTCATCGACAAGCGAATTCAGAAGGTGGTGGCCGTGGAGTCGCGCGGTTTTATTTTCGGCGGCTCGCTGGCCGAACGGCTGAAGGCCGGTTTTGTGCCGGTTCGTAAGCCGGGAAAGCTTCCCTCGGATAAGATCGAAGAGAAGTACAACCTGGAATACGGCTCCGACTGTTTGGGGGTTCATCGGGATGCGATTTCGCAGGGAGAGCGGGTGCTTATCGTGGACGATCTTCTTGCCACCGGCGGAACGATCCTGACCACGGTGAACCTGGTCAAACGGCTCGGCGGAGATATTCTCGGGCTTGCTTTCCTGATCGAGTTGTCCGGCCTGAAGGGACGTGAGAAGTTGAAAGGCCTGCCGATCGTTTCTCTCCTGACCTACGACTAACCCATTCAAGATCTTCAATCTGCTTGCAAATCTATTCCTTTATGTTATCTTCAGGTTATATAAGGAGGGTTTATGAAAAAAACGATCTTTGTTTTAGGTTTGGTTGTTTTCTTATCCGGCTGCGGCCGAGGAGGCGGTGACGACGTTCTTCTTGCGAGCCTCTTGGTGAACCTTTCGGATACTCAGGGAGCAACTACAGGTAAGAGGCTTCAAATAGAGGGAGGAGGCTTTACTTATGCCTGCTCTCAAATTGATACACAAGAGAATCCAAATGATGCTCGATGCGAAACGGCTCTACCTGGACAGGGCCTTACGTCGCAGCCGATCACCTTCAATAATTTGCCGACTGGAGTGACTTATACCTTTAGGGAGTTGGCAACTGGTGGCACACCCGCTGATGGCTTCTGTACGATCACAATCGTTGACTCGGCCACTACCAAGCCTCCATCGACGTTTGAGTGTCAGCTTGGAAGCGCCATAGGTAGCCAGCTATTCCTGTCTATCCAAATCGTGTGAAATTTCCTGCATTAGTAGAGTTTGTCGACCCATCCGAGGGGCTACCCTCTCGGATGGCTTGCCTCATGGATTTTCTTTAACCTCTCTCTTGCCACATGGGTGTAGATCTGGGTGGTCGAGATATCGGCGTGGCCCAGCATCATCTGCACCGACCTCAGATCGGCCCCGCGCTCCAGGAGGTGGCTGGCAAAAGAGTGCCGGAGCATATGCGGGGTGACCGATTTTTGAATTCCGGCTTTTCTTGCATAAATTTTGAGCTGTTTCCAGAATGCCTGCCGGCTCATCGCCTTTCCGGAACGATTTACGAAGAGGGTATGAGCGCTTTTCCCTTTTAAAAGAAGCGGCCGGACAGAACCGAGATAGACCTTCAGCTTTTCAAGCGCGCATTGGCCGATCGGGACGATTCGCTCTTTTGCCCCTTTCCCCCGTGTGATCAGGTAGCCTCCCTCCAGATCGACCCCTCCTAACGGCAGGTGGATCAGCTCCGAGACCCTCAGACCGGTTGCATAGAGCAGTTCGATCATGGCATCATCCCGGCGGGCGGTCGGCGCCTCTCCCTTCGGATGGTTTAAGAGCGCTTCCACCTGAGAGAGAAGCAGGACCTTCGGGAGCCGGAGGGCCTTCCGGGGGGCGTGAAGGTGGGCCAGCGGGTCATGCCGAACGGCCCCTTCCGCCGATAAAAAATTAAAGAAGTTCCGAAGGGTCGAAAGGATTCGGGTGACGGAAGCCGGCGACAGAGAGGCTGCTTTTAATTCCGAAAGGAAAAGAACAATTTCCTTCCGCTGGATCTGGTCCGGTTCAATCGGAGCGCCGTGAACATAAGTCTCTTCAAGCGAAGATTTCCGGCGTTCATTCGGATTTTGCGCGCTAGGGCCTATTTCAAGCTGGTTTTTTTTCGTAAAGGCGTGGAATTTCTGAAGATCCTGAAAATAAGCCGATAAGGTATTGGACGAAAGCCCTTTTTCCACGGAAACATAATGAAGAAACCGATCGATCCAGTGGTCCATTTCGGAATTTTATATGAAAAGAGCTTTGTTGACAAGAAAAAGCAATTCTTTTATTATTTTCGGGGGCGCCGGACTGATCCAGCATTCAATCTTTATCTGCCGGAAACAGGCCGACCGGTTGAGCCAAGAGACCTCTTTGTTCACCGATTGTTTGTTCAGATGTATTTATGGAGAAATTTTGAGAAAAACTTTTTTGGGTGGTCTCTGCCTTTTGATCCTTTTCTTTTCATTTGCCGATCTCGCACTGCCTCCCTCTCTACAGTCCGCCGGTTTATCGGATGAGCAGGCATTGCTCGACCAAGCCAAGACGCATTCTTCCCAGGGGAACCACGAACTTGCCCTCGCCTCCTTAGAGCAATTATTATTGAGCCACCCGAACAGCACCCTTCTTCCGGATGTCTATCTGCAATTCGGCGAGATCTACACGAATAAGAAGGAGATGAAAAGGGTGGTGGAAGTCTATAAAACCTTTCTGGAACGGTTTCCAACAGAGCCCCGGATCAATGAGGCGCGCCTGAAATTGAGCGACGCGTATCTGGCCCTGGATGATCTGAAGGAGGTCCTGGCGTTCTGGAAAGACATCCCCGGCGAGGAGATCTCTAAAGTCGCCGTCTACGATAAACTGGTCGAGGCCTATTCGAACCGGAATGATTATTTTAATGCGGTTCAGATATTGATGGTAAAAAAGGGGCTGCTCATCGATCCGGAAGCCAATGACAAAGCCCGCAGCGATGTCGTATCGATGGTGAAAGAGAAGCTTCAGCAGAAGGAGCTTCAATCGATCGTCAAGCAATTCGGGTCGGACTTCCCTTCGGACGAGGCGATCATGTGGCTGATCGCGAATTACCATGCCAAAGAGGACTATTATCGCGAGGAGCGGGAGATCAAGCAGTTTCTTTCCCTGTTTCCCGCCCACCCTTCTGCGCCTCAGATTCGTAGCCTCTTCGGCGAGATGAAGGACAAGGTCAAATCGGCGCGGTACTTGATTGCCGTGATCCTTCCCCTGTCTGGAAAGCTGGCCCCCTTCGGGAACACGGCGCTGAACGGCGCGCAGCTGGCCCTGCAGGTTTTTAAGGAAAGTCTGCCGGGCGCCTCGGTCGGTCTCGTCGTGAAAGATCTGGAGGAAGAGACCTCCTCTCATCAAAACGCGTTGGAACCCTGGCTTGATGAATATCGCCCTGTGGCCGTCGTCGGCCCCTTGCTCAGCAAAGAGGTCGACCGGGTTGCGCCTACGATAGAAAAGGCCGGCCTTTTCCTGATCACCCCCGGCGCGACGGCCGCGCGGCTGACCTCTCTCGGAAATTCCGTCTTCAGAAATGCCGTCACGTATCGGAACCAATGCGGCGCCATTGCCCAATATGCCGTTTCAGAGCTCACCTTGCAGCAGTTCGCCATTCTCTTTCCCAAGGAGAGCCTCGGGATGGAGTGGGTGAAATGCTTCTCCGAAGAGGTCGCCAGGTTGGGGGGGGAGATCGTCCATGCCGAATCGTATCCGTTAAACGACACCGACTTTTCCCCGTCGATTCGCCGTTTAAAAGAAGCCGATCTGAAAAAAAACGGGGTGGTGGAGATCGTGGAGGAGGGGAGAAAGAAGCGGGAAGTCTCCTACACCCCCGGCTTTCAAGCCCTCTTCCTCCCGGCCGACGCTCAAAAGGCCGGGCTGATCATTCCCCAACTGGTCTTCCATAATATCAAAGGGGTAATGCTCCTCGGGTCGAGCGGCTGGAACGCGCCTGATTTTTTGAAACTGGTCGGCCCCTATGCGGAGGGGGCGACCTTCGTGGATGGCTTTTTTCAGGGAAGTCCGGAGCCGGCCGTCCGGAAATTCGTCAGCCAGTACCGGGCCAAATTCCAACAGGACCCCGACCTGTTTGCGGCGCAGGCATTCGACGCGACGAAGCTGATCCTGGCCGCCCTGGAGGGAGGGGCGCTGAACGCGCGCGACGTAAAAACATTCATCTCGAACACAAAGAACTTTCCGGGCGCCTCCGGAATGATTTATGAAATTCGGGAAGGGGAGTTTATTAAAAAGCTCTTTTTTATCCAAATACAAAAGGGGAAATTGGTCCAGATTAACTGAAGTAAGGGTTCGGGCCTTCATGTTTAAAAAAGTTCTCATTGCGAATCGGGGAGAGATCGCGCTTCGTGTCATCCGGGCATGTAAGGAGCTTTCAATCCCGACCGTCGCCATTCATTCGGAAGCGGACACCACCACCCTCTATGTCAAAAAGGCCGATGAGGCATGCCTGGTCGGGCCGGGGCCGATCGAAGGATATCTCAACATCTATCGCATCATCGATCTGGCCAAGCAGAAGGGGGTTGATGCGATTCATCCCGGATATGGCTTTTTGGCCGAGAACGCGGAGTTCGCTCAGGCCTGCCAGGAAAACGGCCTGACGTTTATCGGCCCGCCCGCTTCGGCCATCCGGACGATGGGCGACAAGGTCTCCGCCCGCCGTAAAATGCGGGAGATCGGCGTCCCGATCGTCCCCGGTTTGACCGAACCGATCGCCTCTATCGCCGACGCCGCCCGCTTTGCGCAGCAGATGGGATACCCGATCATGCTCAAGGCTTCCGCGGGGGGAGGCGGAAGGGGCCTGCGGATCTGCGCAACTCAGGAAGATCTGAACAAGTTTTTCCCCATCGCCCAGGCCGAAGCGAAAGCCGCCTTCGGAAAAGAGGCGGTCTATCTTGAAAAATATCTCACCCATCCGCGCCACATCGAATTCCAGATTTTGGCCGATTCCCATGGAAATGTGATTCATCTCGGCGAGCGCGATTGCTCCATTCAAAGAAGACACCAGAAGCTCATCGAGATTGCGCCGTCGCTCTTTCTGACCGAAGCGCTCCGGCGGGAGATGGGGGAGGCCGCCGTCGCCGCGGCGCGGTCGGTCGGTTATACCAGCGCGGGAACGATCGAGTTTTTAGTCGATTCGAACCGGCGATATTATTTTCTGGAAATGAACACCCGCATCCAGGTGGAACATACCGTGACGGAGGAGATTACCGGGATCGATATCGTGAAGGAGATGATCCGGATCGCGGCGGGAGAGGCGATTTCGGTCATCGACCAGAAAGAGATCGTTCTGAGGGGACATGCCATCGAATGCCGGATCAATGCGGAAGACCCGCGAAAAAATTTCATTCCGACGCCGGGTAAGATCACCGCATATTATTCGCCGGGGGGAATCGGGGTCCGGATCGACGGAAACGTCTATCCAGGATATGTCGTTCCCCCTTATTACGACTCACTCCTCGCCAAATTGACCGTTCGCGCCAGAACGTGGGACGGCGCGGTCCAACGGATGCGCCGGGCGCTCGACGAGTATGTGATCCGCGGGGTGAAGACCACCATCCCTTTCTACAAGCAGATCATGGAAGATCCCGATTTCCGGGGGGGGCAATTCGACACGACTTACATCGAAACCCATCTCGACAAGCTGAACATTGTAACCGACGTCAATCGAATGGACAAAGTGGCCGCCATCGCCGCCGTCATCGCCGCCCATTCGAAACGGTAAGCGGGTGTGGGGCATGGCGCGCCGAAGTGGAGCGCCGTGAACATAAGTCTCTTCAAGCGAAGATTTCCGGCGTTCATTCGGATCTTGCGCGCTAGGGCTTATTTTAAGGTGAATATCTGAAACGAACAGGCTGTACTTAGCGCCGGCCCCACATATAACGGGAGAGATCCGTGGCAAACGCAAAGGCAAGACCGATCCGGATTATGGATACTACCCTTCGGGATGGGCATCAGTCGCTGATCGCGACCCGGCTTCGGACGGAAGACATGCTTCCCATCGCTCCGAAAATCGATCAGGTCGGGTATTCGGCAGTCGAGATGTGGGGCGGGGCGACATTCGACGCGGCGATCCGTTATCTGAAGGAAGATCCCTGGGAGCGGATACGCCAGTTGAAGAAGGTGATGCCCCGCACCCCTTTTCAGATGTTGCTGCGGGGCCAGAACCTGGTCGGGTACCGCCACTATGCCGACGACGTGGTCGAACGATTCATTGATCTGGCGATTGCCAACGGGATCAACATCCTCCGGATCTTTGACGCCTTGAACGATTTCAGAAACCTGAAGGTGGCGATCAAGGCGACGCTTAAATACGGCGGAAAGGTGGAGGGGACCTTCTGTTATACCCTCAGCCGATTCCATAACAACGATCTCTTCGTCGAGTTGGCAAAACGGCTGGAGGATATGGGTTCCGATTCGATCTGTATCAAGGACATGGCCGGTCTTCTCTCCCCTTATACCGCTTTCGATCTGATTTCGAAAATGAAGAAAGCGGTCAGCATTCCGATCCATCTTCACAGCCACGACACCAGCGCCATGTCCCTTTCCACCTATCTGAAGGCGATTGAAGCGGGGGTTGACATGATCGATACGGCGGTCTCTTCGATGGCCTCCGGGACCTCTCAGCCCCCCGTTGAAACCATCGTGAGCATTCTCCAGGGGGGGAAGCATGACCCGAATTTTGATCTCACCCTTCTGGCGGAAATCGCAGACTACTTCCGGGAGGTCCGGAAGAAATATAAAGAGTTTGAATCGGAATACACCGGGGTCGATCCGAATGTTTTGATTTACCAGATTCCGGGCGGGATGACCTCGAACCTTGCCATGCAGCTTTCCGAGCAGAAGGCGCTCCATCGGATAAAAGAGGTGCTGGAGGAAGTTCCGAAGGTCCGTGAAGATTTTGGGTTTCCACCCCTGGTGACGCCGACCAGCCAGATCGTCGGGACCCAGGCCACCCTCAATATTCTGACAGGTGAGCGGTACAAGGTCATCACCACCGAGACCAAGAACTACCTGAAAGGGCTTTATGGAAAGCCGCCGGGGCCGATCAATGAGGAGGTGCGAAAAAAGGCGATCGGCGACGAGGAACCGATTACCGGCAGGCCGGCCGACCTGCTGGAACCGGAACTGGAAAAGGCCCAAAAAGAGTTAAAGGATGGAAATAAAAATATTGAAGATGTGGTAACTTATACGCTGTTTCCTAAAGTTGCGCTTAACTTCTTCTTAAGGAAAGAGGAAGCCCTGGAATCGAAGATTTCGACGAAAGAGATCCCCTCCGGGCCGGAGCTACCGGAAGCCACTCCGCTTCTGGCCCCCAGTGAGTTTCATGTTAAGGTTCACGGGGAAACTTTCCATGTGAAAGTGGGGGGAATGGGGCACCCCGGCGAAGGGGGCAGACCTTATTTTATTTATATCGACGGCCAGTTGGAGGAGGTGATGGTCGAGTCGCTCCTCGAGGTGGTGCCGAGCGCTGCCGGACGGATCGATTCCCATGCGGGAGGGCGTTCCACACGACCGAAGGCGACCCACGAAGGAGATGTGACGACGCCGATGCCGGGCGCGGTGGTCGGGGTGAAGGTCCGCCAGGGAGATCGGGTGAAAGCGGGGCAGACCGTCCTGGTGGTGGAAGCGATGAAAATGCAAAGCGAGGTTCACACGCCGATCGGGGGAATCGTAAAAGCAATTTATGTCGTCGAGGGAGACCGTGCCAACCCCGATGAGGTCCTGGTCGAAGTCCGTCCCGAGACCCCTTGATTGTTTCGGCATTGCCCGATATGATAGAGACGGCTCGGCGCCCCGTCCGCTGGACGCACATCGATTTTAATTCCGCCGGCTAATCCGTAAGAGGGAGTTCCCCCGAAATGAATAATCTGATTCAACAAATTTCCATTATGGCGCTCCCCCTGATTTTTGCCGTCACATTGCACGAGGCGGCACATGCCTGGGTCGCCGATAAAAAAGGGGACGCCACCGCCCGGAGGCTTGGAAGGATCACCCTGAATCCATGGGTCCATACCGATCTTTTCGGGACTATTCTGATTCCGCTTCTTCTTTTTACCACCACTGGTTTTCTCTTCGGTTACGCCAAACCGGTCCCTGTGAACGCGTTTAACTTACGCCATCCGAAAAAAGACATGGCATGGGTGGCGGCCGCCGGACCGGGGATGAATTTTCTCCTGGCGATTATCAGTGGATTTTTATACCGGGTTATTTTGATGGCCAATCCCGGTCTTTCCGGGGGCGGCTCTCTTTTCTCCGGTACGCTGGCCTCTTCCATTTTGTTGCCGCTGCTTTTGATGCTCCGTTTTTCGGTCAATATTAATCTGGTGCTGATGATCTTCAATCTCATTCCGATTCCGCCGCTGGACGGGGGAAGGGTCCTGGTCGGGCTTTTGCCGGAGCGATCCTCGCTACTGATCAGCCGGATCGAACCCTATGGAATGATTTTGCTGGTGGTGCTGGTCTTCCTGGATCCGTTTGGACTGATGAGAAAACTGGTTTGGCCGATTGTCTCTACCCTGGCAGGCTATATTTTTGGCGAGCGAATCATCTAGCAGGTTGTTGAAAAATATTTCTTTATGCGTTAGGCTGTCATTCCCGCGAAAGCGGGAATCTAGAAGTCATGGTTTCCGTTGCGCCTCCAAGTGGAGCGCCGTGAACATAAGTCTCTTCAAGCGAAGATTTCCGGCGTTCATTCGGATCTTGCGCGCCAGGGCCTATTTCAACCATTCCCCGG
>Ga0080064_1000624_pt1 | contig 87754 bp, 75 predicted proteins | sample Subgrocontami54m_FD_69260 | JGI IMG/M metagenome (GOLD analysis project Ga0080064, IMG submission 69260) | Subsurface groundwater microbial communities from S. Glens Falls, New York, USA - GMW46 contaminated, 5.4 m (SPADES assembly) (version 2) ... | reverse complement strand
TGCGCCTGGAGTTCGTTGGTGCGCGCGGCTGTCAACGCGTTCTGTCGCTCTAACAACAGAAACGTGGTCGAGCGGCCAACGTCGTAAAGTTTCTGCTCGCCATCGAGTTGCTGCTCGGCGCTTTCGCGCGCCAGACGCGAGGTGACTACGCGCTTTTGCGCCGTATCAACTGCTTGCGCCGCGTTGCGCACGTCCATTTCGATCGATTGATCCTGTGAACGATAAGAAGCTTCGAGTTGCGACTTCTGGATTTCCGCGATAGCCAGATTGGCCTTTGCGGTCCGTCCGCGTAGTGGGATTGAAATCGAGACCCCTACGTTGATTTCCCGCGTGCCAAAGCCGCCAAGGTTGCTGAGATCCTGTCCAAACCCACCGACGAGGTTAGCTGGAACCACCGGACAGTTCGCCGGGTTCGCTTGGGTACATACCGCCCTGGTGCCGGCGAGACCAGTATTCGTATACGCTCCGACGAGATCGACCTGCGGCTTTGTCTGATTCCGGAAGTAGCGGAGATCAATCCCATTGATTTCTTTCTGCAAGTTAAGCCGCGCTAGCTCGGGACGATTCTTGTGTGCTTCGTCCAGCGCGGCGCTGAGGTTGACCGGCGTGGTGTCAAATACCGGTGTGTCGGTTGGCGTGATTTGCGCCGACCAGTCCGGAGACTGTGGATCCTTCAGCATGAGTTGCTTGAGCGAGTTCTCGGCAGTGGTGACGCTTTGGGCCGCCACAAATAACGCTGCCTCGCGCGTGGCAATATCCGTCAGAACCTGTGCCCGATCGAGCGGAGCTTTCGCGCCGGCGGCAATAGAAGCTTCGATGTTCCGCATGTTTTGGCGAGACAGATTTAAGCTGTCAAGCTGATTCTGCTGATTCTTCAACGCGAAAACCAGGTTCCAATAGGCTGCCTGCACCTGCGCAATAATCGAAATCGTGCGCGCCCGGAAATCATAGTCTGACTGCGCGATCACTTTCTTCTGAACGTATATTGCCCGACGATTGGCGTCGATTGAACGATTGCGCAGCAACGGTTGCGAATAAGATAAAACCAAACTGGATGAGAAAAATGGATTCAAGGTGCTGCTCGTGGCACTGGTAGTTGTTCTGCTGTTATTGAAAGTCAGCGAATAAGCGCCACCTCCTGTCTCAAATATCTTGCTGATGGCCGGATTGACCGAGAGAGTTGTGTTGGAAACGGTTCCCGAACTGGTGCCCCCGGCAAAGATGCTGGTGACTGGACTGATTCTCTGGTCGACGGTGGGAGTCATGGTGAAAACCGGATCGTAGACTCCGTATAAGCCGCGAAGTCTTTGCTCATTCACGCGAACGTCATCGCGCGCAACTTCGATGTCATTATTGTTCTGCAGCGCGCGACGAATCGCGTCGTTCATCGACAGGGTCAACATTTGGCCGCTCACGCCCATGCGTGTCAGATCAGGCAAAGGTGGCACTGGCTGCTGCTGGACATCCGGGAAGTTAGGCTGCCGAGGTTCTTGAAAGACCGGCTGGCTCGGCGTTGGCGAGCTGGGCGGCGTGGGACTTGGGCTGGGTGTTTGCGCCCACGCGCTCGCGCCACAAGCCAAAAGCAAAAGCGCCAGCAGGTGCGCCTTGATTATTTTACGAACAGAGTAATTCGACATCGAACCGTGCTCCTCGGAAAAACGTGAACTGGGATTTGCGAACTGGCGACCAACAGCTTCGCGAGCAGACATAGAGCGCCAGGTCACTGCGTACTACGTCATTCGACCGCACGCGGTTTCAAAAAGCTTCGGAAATTGCGCGCTTGACAGTGCAGCCGAGCGAGCATTATCTTGCCAGTTCTTCCAAGGATCAACCGGCTTCAGTTCGCTTCGGGTTAACTGCCGCGGTTGAAGTGTGATTATCCGAGAGTCAAAGAGGAGGCAGCAGGGCATGGCGGTTAAAGTGGGCATCAACGGGTTCGGTCGAATTGGGCGCAACATTTTTCGCACCGCCCTCGGCGATAAGGACATCGATTTCGTCGCCGTCAACGACATCACTGATACAAAGACGCTGGCGCACTTATTGAAATACGATTCGGTGCTGGGCAATCTTCATCATGATATTTCGGCGTCGGAAAATGGCATCAAGGTTGAAGGCGAAGAGTTCCGCGTGTTCTCTGAACGCGACCCGGCAGCGATTCCCTGGGAATCGGTGGGCGCCGAGATCGTGATCGAATCGACGGGCCGCTTCACGAAAGCCGAAGATGCCAGGAAGCATCTCCGCGGCAGCGTCAAGAAAGTGATTATTTCAGCCCCGGCGAAAAACGAAGACATCACGATTGTGCTTGGCGTGAACGAAGACAAGTACGACCCTGCGAAGCACAACGTGATTTCGAACGCATCCTGCACTACGAACTGCCTGGCGCCGGTAGCAAAAGTGATTCACGAGAACTTTGGGATTCGCACTGCCCAGATGACGACAATTCATTCGTACACTAACGATCAGCAACTGCTCGACCTTCCGCACAGTGATCTGCGCCGCGCACGTGCCGCAGCCTTGTCGATGATTCCGACGTCGACCGGCGCGGCCAAGGCAGTTTCACTGGTGCTGCCAGAATTGAAAGGGAAGTTCGACGGCATCAGCGTGCGCGTGCCTACGCCGAACGTCTCGCTCGTGGACGTGGTCATCGACGTTGAAAAAGAGACCAGCACTGAAGCTGTAAACAAAGCCTTGAAGGATGCGGCGAATGGTGAGCTTAAGGGCATCCTGGGTTTTTGTGAGGAGCCGCTCGTGTCGGCTGACTTCAAGGGCAATTCGAACTCTTCGATTGTCGACGCCGAATACACGAAGGTGATTGGCGGCCACATGATCAAAGTGTTGTCGTGGTATGACAACGAATGGGGCTACTCCTGCCGGGTGCGCGACCTAATCAAGTACATTGCCGGGAAGGGACTCTGATACAAAGTGATGAGTGATGAGTCATGAGTAATGAGGTGACGCGTTAAGGAGCGGCGCCCACTTCGATTGCTCATTACTCATCACTCATTACTCATCACTGTTCATGAACAAGCTTTCAATCCGCGACCTCGACCTGCGCAGCCAGCGTGTCTTCATCCGCGTTGATTTCAACGTTCCCATCAAAGACAGTGCAGTCGAAGACGATACGCGCATTCGCGCGGCGATTCCGACGATCAGGTTCGCAACCGAACACGGGGCCCGCGTGATTCTTGCTTCACATCTGGGGCGACCTAAGGGTCAGCGCGTGGACAAATACTCCTTGCGCCCCGTCGCTGAACATCTGGCGAAACTGCTGAACCAGCCGGTCGCGTTCGCTGACGACTGCACCGGCGCATCGACAGGCGAGAAAGTTGCTGAGCTGAAGGATGGCGACGTGCTGCTTTTGGAAAACCTCCGCTTTCATCCTGAAGAAGAGAAGAACGACGACGCGTTTGCGCGCCAGCTTGCTTCACTTTGTGATGTCTACGTTAATGACGCATTCGGCGCAGCGCATCGCGCGCACGCCTCGACGGTTGGGATTACAAAGTTCGTGAAGCAGTCAGCAGCTGGGCTTTTGATGGAGAAGGAGCTTGAGTATCTGGGTGGAGTCATCGGCAATCCCGCACATCCGTTCGTCGCGATCCTCGGCGGCGCGAAAGTCTCTGACAAGATTCCCGTAATCGACGCGCTCATCAATCGCAAAGTCGACCGGCTGCTAATCGGCGGGGCGATGGCTTACACTTTTCTGAAGGCCGAAGGGTTTACGGTCGGGAAGTCTCTGGTCGAGAATGATAAGTTGGAGATGGCTTTGGAGATCAAGAAGCGTTGCGAAGCATCGGGAGTTGAGTTGCTGCTGCCAACCGATCATCAGATCGTAGATAGTTACGAACCAATCAAGGGCGAAGAGGTTCTGACGAAGACCATTCCGATTGAATTCACCAACGCCGGCCACGCGGGCATGGATATCGGCGTCGAAACCATAGCGCATTTCGCGAACGCTTTGAAGGACGCGAAGACAATCATCTGGAATGGCCCGATGGGAGTCTTTGAAGAGCCGCCATTCGATCAGGGAACGATCGGCATCGCCCACGCGGTCGCTGATGCCGCCGATCGCGGCGCGACAGTGATTGTCGGCGGCGGTGATTCAGTCGCAGCGGTCACCCAAGCCGGCGTTGCCGAACGCATCACCCACATCTCAACCGGAGGCGGCGCGACCCTGGAGTTTCTGGCCGGCGAAGAGTTGCCGGGCGTCGCTGCGCTGAGTGCTGTATCCTGAGCTTATGAGAAAACCTGTCATCGCTGGAAACTGGAAGATGTTTAAGACCGTCGCTGATTCGGTAGCTACGGCCGTCGCGCTGAAGCCGCTGGTCGCTAACGCTAACCACTGCGAGATTGTCATTGCTCCGGTCTTGACGGCTTTGAAGAGCGTGGCGGATCGCCTTGAAGGATCGAACGTCAAAGTCGCCGCGCAGAACTGCGCTGCCGAGCAGAAGGAAGGCGCGTTTACCGGCGAAGTCGCGGCTTTCATGCTGCGCGATGCCGGATGTTCGCATGTGATCGTCGGGCATTCCGAGCGCCGACAATACTATTTCGACACTGACGAGGTTGTCAGTCGCAAGACGCACGCAGGGCTGGCGGCGGGATTGGCGGTGATCGTGTGCGTCGGGGAGACTCTGGAGCAACGCGATCAGGGAAATGCCGAGCGCGTCGTACGCGAGCAGCTAACTGGCGGACTCACTGGGTTGACAGCCTCTGACCTCGACCGTATCATCGTGGCTTACGAACCTGTCTGGGCCATTGGGACCGGACGCACCGCGACGCCGGAGCAAGCGCAGGAAATGCACGCGTTTATCCGGCGCGTTTTCGCGGAAGGGCATTCACCGGCGGCGGCAAACGCGTTGCGAATTTTGTACGGCGGTTCAGTAAAGCCGGACAACATCGCCGGCTTGATGAAACAAGCGGACATCGACGGCGCGCTGGTTGGCGGAGCGAGTTTGAAATCGGAGAGCTTTGCGCAGATTGTTAACTATAACGGGCCGTGAATCGTAAATGGTAAATCGTGAATGGATAACCATTCACTATTAACGATTCACGATTAACTAATCATGATTGCTTACATTTTTTACGGGCTATTCATACTGTCGTGCGTCATCTTGATCGTCACGATCCTGCTGCAGCCGGGAAAGTCTGATGCGGGGGCGCTCTTTTCCAGTTCGGTTTCGAGCACGGCGTTCGGACCTCGCGGCACGGCGAGTTTGCTGTCCAGGATTACGATTGGCGCTGCGGCCGCTTTTTTCCTGATTGCGTTGTGTCTATCGCTGCCAGCAATTACGGGCACGAGATCGGTGCTGCAATCCGGCTTGCCAGAGCAAGCGCCGCAAGCTTCGCCTGCAGCGACACCTCAAGCATCGCCATCGCCGGCCGCTACAAAGACCCCGGCTGCACAGCCGACATCGACCGTGCTGACTCAGCCTTCGCCGCAGCCCTCGAAGAAATAGGCACGGCGCTGAACGCGAATGTCGGACAAACTTCAGTTTGTCGCTCAATTACGACAACCTAGAGCCTGTCGGACGTTTAATATTCTTCCCGGACGAGCCGAAGTGGCGGAACTGGTAGACGCGCACGTTTGAGGGGCGTGTGAGGTAACTCGTGGGGGTTCGAGTCCCCCCTTCGGCACCAAATCCCGCTATTTGTCTTACCAAGAAGAGCATCCGCGCATGATTGTGTCCAAAACTTGTCCACAGAGACTGCATATGATGGTCGAAGACCAAGTGCTCTCTTTAGGCCAACAGCAACAGCGTAATCACTTTCTTAGTCTAACGTCCTCAGCGTTCCCCTTCCAGCACTTTGCTCTTCGCGAGTGAACTTCCAGGCGCAGGTGCTTTGCCAGTCGAAATGTTGAGCGAGCGGCGCTGTCGAATTTGAATCGCCGTCCCCCTTTCACGCGCGGGCGGGCATCAGTCCGTCGGGATGAAAGTTTCGGGCTTGCGAAATTCTTCGCAGGAGACAGCCAGAATGCGCAGAATTACACCCTGCACACAAAGAAAGAGCCGTTCTCTGTGAAGGCACGCTCTTTGCACGCCCGAGAAGTTCGGTTTAGTGCGCCTATCGGGGCGAAGATTTGCAAAAGAACACATTGGAGGCCAACGATGACGATTAGTTCGACCATGAAAGTGCGGGATGTAGTTCTCGAACTGCCGCAGGCAACGAGAGTATTCGAGAAACTGAAAATTGATTACTGCTGCGGGGGCGATACACCTTTAGGCGAGGCTTGCGCCACCGCCGGATTAGAAGTCGCGAAGTTGGAGCTAATGCTGGAAGAGGCCGGCCAGGCCGACGTGCGAGGCAACGGCTCAATCGATTTTGGGAAGGCCACACTCGGCGAATTGATCGGCCACATCCTTGATAATCATCATGTCTACACAAAAGAAGAGATGGCCAGACTTGAGCCTTTGATTGATAAGGTCATCGGCGCGCACGGCGAGAACCATCCGGAGCTGCGCCAGATAGGCGAGGTGTTTCAGACCCTCTGCGCCGATCTGAAGCCACACATGTTCAAGGAAGAGCAGATCCTCTTTCCTTACATCGTCGAAATGGAACGAGCAGCCCTCCAGAATCGACCGGCGCCGTTCGCACCTTTCGGGACGGTCAACAATCCCGTGCGAATGATGATGATGGAGCACGAGACAGTCGGAGGTATCTTGCGGGAGTTGCGCGCCTTAACCTCGGATTACAAGGTGCCTCCCGATGGCTGCATCAGCTACCAGACACTCTATCAGGCGATGGAAGTATTCGAGGGGGATCTGCATCAGCACATTCATCTTGAGAACAATATTCTCTTTCCGCGAGCGGTTGCGATGGAAGAGAGCCATTGATCGGATAATTGACCCATGAAAAGCTTCAACGATCTGCTCGACATTCATAAACAACTTGACGAGCTGTTCCTCGAGCACCAGCGCTCGTTATTGCGACTGGATATCGCAGCTGCCGGCGCTGCGTTGGAGGCCTACACGATGGAACTCTTCGCCCACATGAACGACGAAGAGGACGTCATGATTCCGCTATATCGCGAGCGGGCCGAAGCTCCCGTCGGTGGCACCGCCGAGATCTTTCTCGGTGAGCACGACAAGATGCGCCAGTATCTTCTCTTGTTCAAAGAGGAGCTGACGAAGCTGGCGGAAGCCGACGATCTCGAACGCGGCGTGCTCTTTCTCCTGGACTCGCAGCACATCTTCAAGCGACTGCTGGTGCATCACGACTCGCGAGAAAGGAACATGCTCTATCCGCTACTCGATCAAGTGACAACCGAGCAAGAAAGGGAGCGCGTGTTTGCAAGGCTCCTGGCGTTTCAGGGCGCACCGATGACGGCATGAACTCAGAACTCGGTGTCCGGATCAACTGGGCTGCACACTCGAATTGATTCGGGAAACAGAGTTTTACTAGATCAGCCCCGCATGTTCGGCGCGACGAATCGCTTCCAAACGCGTATGCGCGTCTAACTTCCGCAGGATGTGCTGGACATGATTGTTCACTGTGGTGCGGCTGATATGAAGTTGATCGGCGACCTCTGAGGTTGTGCTCCCCTTCCCCAGCAGCCGCAGAATCTCAAGTTCACGATCCGTCAAATCCGTTTCCCGGGCCGCGGCCCGCGTGGAGGTGATCATCGCGACCGCCTCTTCGGCCGGCACGCTGGTGTTACTGACCACAAAATCTCTCACTAGAATTTCCAGGCGCTTGCGGAAATCGATCGTGCGGATGATATGCAACGCATAGGGATTGGTCGAAGCGCCATTTTCGGCAACCAACACCGAGATGTTGCACCACTGCCTGCCGCTCGCCGTATTCATGACCAGATCGAAATTCCTAATCGGGTGACGCTTCGCTACAGCCTGGCGCACTGTGCAGCCTTCGGAACAGACGGCGCCGCATTCGTCGGTGCCTTGCACGATGTCTCCGCATGGGCGGCCCAGAGCCTTGCTGGCGGGAAGTGCAAACAAGGCTTCTGCCGCCTTGTTCCACACTACGACTAATCCTTCACCATCGATGGCAAAGGCTGCGTCCGAGGTGCTCTCAGCCATACGCATAATCTCTTCGGATCTCATTCACACACCCTAATCAGGTAAATGATGCGAACTAACTATTGTCGTCGGCGCTCTTGATTAGCAATCATCATACCGGACAAAAAAGTACTTTAGTGTGATTGAAGATGATCTTCTCGAAGGCCACTGGTTACGGGATAAGGGCATTGGCCTACATGGCCAGCCAACCCGAGCACGGCTTGTTTGGGCTACAGGAGATTGCGGAGCACGAAGACATCCCGCCGGCTTATCTCCGAAAGATCCTGGGAGAACTTCGTCGCCACCGATTTCTACGCTCCACCAAGGGAATTCACGGGGGATACGAGCTGAGTCGCGCGCCCGAGACGATCACGCTGTGGGAGGTCTTCTGTTTGCTGGAGGCCGATCCCTACATGGATATGTGCATCCTCGGAAATAGAGCTTGCGGACCTGAGTCTTCGTGCGCCTTTCATGACGACTGGCAAAACATTCGAAAAGACATGGTAGCCCTTCTGGAAAAAAGGACGATTGCCGAGGCCGCAGCCGACATCACGAAGCCCCGGGGATTGGGGAATAATTCGCAAATTGGAAGTGAGGCTGGGGAATATGACGAGGCCGGGAAGGACCAGGAGCATGCGAGTTGGAATCCCGCGTAGCCTGCGAAACGCGCTGATCCAAATTGTTGCAACAGTGAGCGTCGCCTTCGTGATCGCAGGCAGCGTACGGGCTCAATCATCCGCCGAAGGACAAGTGCTCTTCACCACCAAGTGTTATAGCTGTCATAACATCGGCAGCGGCGACAAGACCGGACCAGACCTAAAAGGCGTAACGTCGCGGCGCGCGAAAGATTGGCTGCACCAGTACATTCAAACTCCCACTGCCCTCAAAGACAAGGGCGATCCGATTGCCGTCGATCTCTTCAAGAAGTTTCCAACGACCGTGATGCCGGATCAGCCGCTTACGCCGACGCAGATCGATTCGATCCTGGCGATGATCGAAGAGCTGACCAGCAAGAACCAACCTTTCATTCCGGCAGGAGCAAAGCTCAGTCGCGCCATCATGCCAGGCGACATTGGTGCAGGATGGCAGCTCTTCATTGGCAGGGCGCGACTAGAGAACGGGGGCACCGCCTGCATTTCGTGTCATTCGATCAAAGACGTTGGCGTCTTTGGCGGCGGAACGCTCGGTCCGGATCTCACTGCCGCAAACATCAAGTATCGCGATCCGGAATTGATCTCGATCTTGCAAAATCCGAATTTCCCCACGATGGCCACGGTGTTCGCAACCCATCAGTTGACCAGCGAAGAGATCGTAAAGCTGTTCGCATTGTTTCAGGACTCCAAGCTGCGCAATCCAGTGCCGCCGGCCCAGGCGGGAGTGATTCAACTTGATCCGAAATTCTTTGTGGCTGGCGTGGCGGCAATGTTGCTTGTGCTGGCGCTTCTGCACTTGGCCTGGAGAAATCGCTCGCGCGGCGTGCGCGAAGAACTGGTGAGGAGGGCGACACAGTGAACGTCGTGTCAGAACCGCGAGCGGTAGCGACCGGATCGGAAGTTCAAGTTTAGGTGGAGAAGATAACTCGATGAACTGGATCAAAGACCTGATCAGTCCGCAGACGCGCTCGTGGGAAGAGTTCTATCGCAACCGCTGGCAGCACGACAAAGTTATTCGCTCCACCCATGGGGTTAATTGCACGGGCGGCTGCAGTTGGGACATCTACGTCAAGCAGGGCATCGTCACCTGGGAAATGCAGGCGCTCGATTATCCCCTGCTCGAAGACGGCCTGCCGCCATATGAACCGCGCGGATGCCAGCGCGGCATCTCTTACTCCTGGTATCTCTACAGTCCGATCCGCGTGAAGTATCCGTACGTTCGTGGCGCGCTGCTCGATCTTTGGCGTAAAGCCAAAGCGGTCTACGACGATCCGGTTGAAGCCTGGGAATCAATCGTCAGCAATCCGGAATCACGAGCGCGTTATCAGCGCGCGCGCGGCAAGGGCGGTTTCCGCCGCGGCAGTTGGGAAGAACTACAGGAACTGATTGCCGCCGCCACTATTCACACGATCAAAAAACACGGTTCGGATCGCATCGTCGGCTTCTCGCCGATTCCCGCGATGTCCTTCCTGAGCTATGGCGGAGGCTCACGCTTCCTGCAATTGCTTGGCGGCGTGAACCTGAGTTTTTACGACTGGTATTCTGATCTTCCGCCTGCAAGCCCGGAAGTCTGGGGTGACCAAACAGACGTGGCGGAAAGCGCCGACTGGTACAACTCAAAGTTCCTCGCGGTCATGGGGTCAAACCTCAACATGACCCGCACGCCCGATTGCCACTTTGCCGCTGAGTCACGTCACAACGGGACGAAGATGGTCGTGCTTGCCCCTGACTTTAGTCAGGTGTCGAAATATGCCGACCAATGGATTCCGCTCAACGCCGGCCAGGACGGTGCGTACTGGATGGCCGTCAATCACGTCATCCTCAAAGAATTTCACCACGAGAAGAAAACGCCTTACTTCCTCAACTATCTGAAGCGCTACACCGACTCTCCGTTTCTGGTCCGGCTTGATGTCAGAACCGGGAGCGGACCGGGGTCCCCAAGCGGGCAGCCCGCCTGGGGTGGTGGTAGCGACCGGGTGTACTCAGCGGGTCGACTCCTCCGCGCAAACAAACTCGCGCGTTACGCTCAGGAAGAAAATGGTGACTGGAAATTCCTGGTCTTCGACTCACTCTCAAACGAACCGCGCATGCCCGGCGGAGCGGTAGGTCATCGCTGGGGCAAGACTGAAGGCAAATGGAACCTCGAGCCTAAAGATCCTTCCGATGGCTCGCTGATCTCTCCACAACTCAGCTTTATCGAAGGTCACTCGCAATGCGTCAACGTCGCCGTAGAAGAGTTCGGCTCTGAGAAGATGTTCAATCGCGGAGTGCCGGCGAAATGGATCGAGACGGCGGACGGCGAAGTGCTCGTTACCACCGTTTACGATCTGATGATGGCCCAGTTCGGTGTCGATCGCGGTCTCGGCGGTGAATACCCGGTTGACTACAACGACGAGAACCAATCGTATACGCCCGCGTGGCAGGAGAAGTGGACCGGGGTCAGCAAAGAGACAGTAATAAAGTTTGCGCGCGAGTGGGCCTCGACTGCCGAGAAAACCGAAGGTAAGTGTTCGGTGATCATCGGGGCCGGCGTCAACCACTGGTATCACAACAACCTCATGTACCGCTCGGCGATCACGGCATTGATGCTGTGCGGCTGTGTCGGGAAGAACGGCGGCGGTCTTAATCATTACGTCGGCCAGGAAAAGCTGGCCACGGTAGCTCCCTGGTCCAACATCGCTTTTGCAAAAGACTGGATTCCTCCTTCGCGGCTGCAAAATGCGCCGTCCTGGCATTACGTTCACAGCGAGCAGTGGCGTTACGAGCGCGCGTTCACTGACTATCACACGGTTCCGCACAACGGCGCGCCCGATGGTTTCGCCAGCGGCCACACCGTCGACATGCAAGCCAAAGCGGTGCGTTGCGGCTGGCTGCCCTTCTATCCGCAATTCAACAAGCCAAACCCGGAAGTAGTGCAGGATGCGCAGGCTGCCGGCGCGAAGAGCGATCAAGAGATTGTTGACTACGTCGTGCGGCAGCTAAAAGAGAAAAAGCTCGCATCGTCGATGGATAACCCGAGCGCGCCAGAGAACTGGCCGCGCGTCTGGTTCATCTGGCGTGGAAACGCGTTGATGGCCAGTGCCAAAGGCCACGAGTTCTTCCTCAAACACTATCTCGGCACTCATCACAACGACATCGCAACCGAGTGTGCCGAAGGCTCGGTCAACGACGTGGTGATGGATGGCAAAGCACCGGAAGGCAAGCTCGATCTGGTCGTCGATCTCAACTTTCGCATGGATACATCGGCGCTCTACTCAGACATTGTCCTGCCCGCCGCCACCTGGTACGAGAAGGCCGACCTCAACTCGACCGACATGCATTCGTTCATTCATCCACTGTCGGAAGCCGTGCCGCCGTGCTGGGAATCGCGGAGCGACTGGGACATCTTTCGCGGGCTGGCAAAAAAGATCAGTGAACTCTCCGAAAAGCATCTGCCCGCAACGATAAAGGATCTGGTGGCGACGCCTTTATCGCACGATACGCCTGACGAGATTTCGCAAAGCGAAATCAAGGATTGGGGCAAGGGTGAGTGTGAACCAATACCGGGCAAGACCATGGGCCACTTCGCCGTCGTCGAACGAGATTATGTAAACCTCTACAACCGGTTCATCTCGCTCGGGCCGTTAGCCCGGAAGAACGGCATGGGCGCGCACGGGGTGAAGTACGGAATTGAAGATTTCTACGATTCGGTCGTTGAGTCCCAGTCATATCCGATTGTCGAGTGGGACGGTCAAAAGTATCCATCTTTGAAGAGAGCGGAAGACGCGGCCGATCTGATCCTGCTGCTGGCGCCGGAGACAAACGGCGAGTTGGCTTATCGCGCCTACCAGTTTGTCGAGAAGAAAGTGGGATTGCCACTCGCCGATCTGGCAGAGAAAAATCGCAACGCGCGCACTTCGTACAAAGATCTGCAAGCACAACCGCGTCGCTTGCTCAATAGTCCGATCTGGTCAGGCTTGACCAATAATGGCCGCGCCTATTCAGCGTTCACCTATAACTACGAACGGCTGGTGCCGTGGCGCACGCTGACGGGCCGGCAGCAGTTTTACCTGGACCAGGAAGGCTATATCGCGTTTGGTGAAAACCTGCCGACTTACAAACCGTCACCGAAGCCGGCGGATTACGGCGATCTCAAACACAGCACTCGCGAGGGCAAAGTGAAGGCGCTGAATTATCTGACGCCGCACGGCAAGTGGCACATTCACTCAACCTACTCAGACAACCATCGCATGATGACTTTGTCGCGCGGCTGCGAGCCGCTGTGGCTCAACGACGAAGACGCGGTGGAGTTGGGTATCAAGGACAATGATTGGGTTGAGACTTACAACGACAATGGTGTGGTCTGCACTCGCGCCGTGGTCAGCCATCGCATTCCGAAGGGCGTGTGCATTCAATATCACTCGCCGGAGCGCACGCTGTCGGTGCCAAAGTCGCCCATGCGCAAGAACCGGCGCGCGGGCGGGCACAACTCTCTGACGCGCATTCGCTTGAAACCGTTGCTGATGGTTGGCGGCTACGGCCAGTTCACTTACCACTTCAATTATTGGGGCCCTACGGGGGTGAATCGGGACACGTTTGTGTTGGTAAGGAAGCTGGAGAAGGTTAGTTGGTAAGACCCTGACAGCCACAGAGACACAGAGACACAGAGAAGAACAGAAAGAGGGCAGAATGCAGAAAGCAGTAGGCTGGGAAAAGGGAATAGACCGTGATGGTGATCAGGCCACTCGGTCCTCGTCCGGCGTTTTTCTGCTTACTGCCTCCTGCTTACTGCCTTCCATTTTCTCTGTGTCTCTGTGCCTCTGTGGCTAATTCTGAAGAGGAACAAAATGGACGTTCGCTTACAAATCTCAATGGTCTTTCACCTCGACAAGTGTATCGGTTGTCACACCTGCTCGATCGCCTGCAAAAACGTTTGGACCGATCGCAAAGGCGCCGAGTACATGTGGTGGAACAACGTCGAGACCAAACCCGGCACGGGTTACCCGACCGCGTGGGAAGACCAGAATAAGTACAAGGGTGGTTGGGAAAAGAAGAACGGCAGCCTTGAGCCCAAGATGGGTGGCCGCAGTTTGCGCGTCCTGAACATCTTTCACAATCCCGACATGCCGCGGATGGATGATTATTACGAGCCGTGGACTTACAAGTACGAAGATCTCTTCAACGCTCCGGAAGGCGCCGATCAGCCGACCGCGCGGCCAATCTCGATGGTCACGCACAAGCCCATCGACATCAAAGCCGGGCCGAACTGGGACGACGATCTGAGCGGATCGCCGGTTTACGCGGCGAACGATCCGAACCTCGAAGCCTTAACGCCGGAACAGCGCGAAGAGCTGTTCGACATCGAACGTCTCGTCTTCTTCTATCTGCCGCGCATCTGCAACCACTGTCTGAACGCGTGCTGCGTAGCAGCGTGTCCGTCGGGCGCGATCTACAAACGCGGCGAAGACGGCATCGTGCTCATTAACCAGGAAAAATGCCGTGGCTGGCGCATGTGCGTGACGGCCTGTCCTTATAAGAAGACTTTCTACAACTGGTCAACCGGAAAATCAGAAAAGTGCATTCTCTGTTTTCCGCGTCTGGAAACTGGGCAGGCGCCCGCCTGTTTCCATTCCTGTGTGGGCCGGATTCGCTATCTCGGCGGACTGCTTTACGACGCGGATCGACTCGTGGAAGCGATGAACGTGCCCGACGACCAACTGGTCGACGCGCAGCGCGACATGATTCTAGATCCTTCCGATCCCGAAGTGCGTGCGGGCGCGATCGCCAATGGCATTGACGAGAAGACGCTGGAAGCCTGCGAACGGTCGCCGGTTTACGACTACGTCAAGAAGTGGAAACTCGCGCTGCCTCTCCACGCCGAATTTCGCACGGTGCCGATGCTGTTCTATGTGCCGCCTTTGCTGCCGGTCATGGCCAAGACGGATGACGGCGTGTACGACTGTTCAAACGAAGAGCTGTTCAGCCCGATCGAAAAGGCTCGTTTGCCGATGGAGTATCTGGCGAAATTGTTTTCCGCCGGGAACGTCGATCCGGTGCGTTTGGCGCTAAAGAAGCAATACGCGGTGCGTCTGTTCAAGCGCCTGGAAACAGTCGGCGACATGGACGCGGAAGTTGTGCGCCGCGCCCTGGAAGAAGTCGGTTCAAGCGAAGCCGAGGCAGAGGCGATCTATCGCCTGACATCTCTGCCGACCGAGCGAGAGCGTTACGTGATTCCGCCGATGCGGCGTGAAGAGGCGATGCAGATGTTGAATGACGACATGTGGGAAGGCAAAGGCGCCGCCGGATTTGGTTTCAACGAAGCGCCGGTGAGAGGGGCGTAGGAGCAGTAGGCAGTAAGCAGTAGGCAGTAAGCAGTAAGCAGTAAGCAGAATGCAGAAGGCAGAAAGAAAGCACATTCGATTGAATCCTGAAGGGGCGACATAAAACATGGCAACCACTACACAAATCGAAGCTAACGTCTACGAACGTCTCGCCTCTCTGCTGGAATATCCCGACGCGCGTTGGGAATCGAACATCGCACTTTGTGCCGACTTGGCCACATTGTCGGAATTTTGTGAAGGCGTCGCTGCGCTTTCACTCTCCGATCTCCAGGAACTCTACACGCGCACCTTCGATCTCAATCCGGTGTGCGCGTTGGAGATCGGCTATCACCTGTTTGGCGAAAACTACAAACGCGGGCAGTTTCTCGCAAGTCTTCGGGAGACAGAAGCGCCATTCGATTTGGGCCAGGAGCACCAACTGCCGGATTACCTGCCGGTGCTGCTGAGGCTGCTGACGAAACTTGACGACGAAGAACTGCGGTCTTCGCTGATCGGCGAATGCCTGGTTCCGGCAATCGACAAAATGATCGGAGCTTTGAAGGATGGCGAAAATCCATATCGTTACCTGCTGGAAACGGTGCGCGCGACGCTGCAATCCGAGGTGGGCGCGATTCCGATCGAAGAGCCTCGCTTCAAGATTCGAGCGAGCCTGCCGGTGTTGACCAACGATCTGCTGAATAGCCCCGGCCAATACGAAGTTGCACGAATGGGCGAATTCGCTGCGCCGTTCGATTTGAACACGAACCGCGATCTGTTCTGAGGGGAGTTACGAAGATGCTCGACAATCTGCTCTACATCATTTTCCCATACGCCGCTGCGACGCTCGCGATCGTGATTACTGTCCAAAGATTTCTCAAGCGCGGCTTTACGTATTCGAGCCTCTCATCGCAATTCCTCGAATCTGACGAACTCTTTTACGGTTCGGTGCCGTGGCACATCGGGATCTTGATCGTGCTGGCAGGTCACGCCATCGGCTTCGCGATTCCGCGGCAGGTGCTGTGGTGGAATGGGGTGCCGGCGAGGCTTTACGTGCTGGAAACGACCGGTTTGCTTTTCGGCCTGCTCGCGTTCGTTGGCATCGTCGGCTTGATCATTCGTCGCCTGACATCAGCGCGCATCCGCGCCGTAACTTCAGCGATGGACGTTGTGGTGTTGTTGATCTTGCTGATTCAGGTCGCGCTCGGCATTTACACGGCGCTTTTCTACCGCTGGGGATCGTCGTGGTACGCCACGTCGGCGGTGCCCTATCTGCGTTCGCTGTTTGTGCTGCAACCGGATCTGAAAATGATCGCGCCGCTGCCGATGGCGGTAAAGGCACACATCGTCAACGCTTTTGCCTTTCTCGCGATTCTCCCGTTCTCGCGTTTGGTCCACATGCTGGTCGTGCCGATTCACTACTTGTGGCGGCCTTATCAGATCGTGATTTGGAATTGGGATCGGCGGCGACATCGTCGCCATGCACCCAAGCCAGTTGGCGCAAGGTAAGGAGCGAAATCAGCCACAGAGGCACAAAGACACAGAGAAAACAGAGAGAAGGCAGAAGGCAGAAAGCAGTAGGCAGGGAAAGGGAAATGGATCATCTCTATCACAACTACCGTGATCACAGTTGTCGGTCCACCGGCATTGGCTTTCTGCTTACTGTCTACTGCCTTCTATTTTCTCCGTGTCTCTGTGCCTCTGTGGCTAATTGTTCTTGAAACATGAATCTTCGAACGGCAAAAATTATCTCGCTGCTGGTAACGCTGATTGGCGTGGCCGTCGTCTGGCAAGGGTCGACCTTTCGTAGCTTCGGCAACCAGCAGGGCTATCAGCCGAGGCAACCTATTAACTTCTCGCACAAGATTCACGCGGGCGATAACCAGATTCAATGTTTGTACTGTCACTCGTCAGCCGACAAGTCGCGCGTGGCTGGTATTCCGGCGGCGAGTACTTGCATGAACTGCCATTCGAAGATTCTGAATAACTCACCCGAAATTCAAAAGATCGCGGCGGCGCTGGCCGGGAACAAGCCAATCGAATGGATCAAGGTTAACGATCTGCCGGATCACGTGGCGTTCAATCACAGCCGTCATGTCACGGCTGGACTAAAGTGCCAGCTATGTCACGGCCCGATTGAAACCGAAGACCGGGTCTCGCAGGCTGACACATTGTCGATGGGCATGTGCGTCACCTGCCATCGCACCCATCGAGAAGTAACGCTGGACGAAAACGGCCGGCCGACTGTCACCAAGGAAGCTACGCCAAAGAGATTGATGGCTTCGACGGATTGCTCGGTGTGCCACCACTGAGAAGGCAGAAGGCAGAAGGCAGTAGGCAGAAGGCAGGAGATGTTCAACCAGTCCCGTAGGGACGGAATATTTATAGAGACACGGCTCCAAAAATGATCCTTCAGCGTAGGAGCGAGATATGATTGTTCAACCAAAACATCTTCAAGAAACATTTCGCTCCTACGGAGCTATTAGTTGCGTTGGCGCTCATTGCTATAAACATCCGGCTCCTACGGAGCTAGACGTGTTGTTGTCTCCTGCCTTTTCTCTTCTTGTTTCTTTTTCTCCGTGTCTCTGTGCCTCTGTGGCCGAAATGAAGTTATGACCGACAAGCTTTGGAAACAATTCCTCGATCAAGACACCGATGGCAATCTTGTGCAGTTGTCGGCAAAGAGTCCCGTTGCCGGCGTCTCGCGCCGCACATTTCTTGAAGTGCTGGGCTATTCAACCGCCGCCTTGACTCTGAGTAGTTGTCGCGCGCCTCAACAGAAAATAATTCCGTATCTCAAGCAGCCGGCGGAATTCACGCCCGGTGTAGCTAGTTGGTTTGCTTCCGTTTGTGGCGGTTGCAGCGCCGCCTGCGGCACGCTGGTGAAAGTGCGCGATGGCCGGCCCATCAAGCTCGAAGGCAATCCTGACCACCCGCTCTCAAGTGGTGGGTTGTGCGCGTTGGCTCACGCCATGGTCTTTGGTTTGTACGACCCTGAGCGTCTGCGCCAGCCGCTGATGGCGTCGCAGCCCGGCACCTGGGACCAGATCGATCAGCAAGTAAACGAGAAGCTTGCTTCCATCAAAAAGTCCAGCGGCAAAGTCCGTCTGTTAACCGGACCAATCAGTAGTCCGACGTCGCGCGAGGTAATCCAGAAATTCCTCGCCCAATTCGGCGACGGAAAGCACATCACTTACAGCGCAGTCTCGACCGACGCGATTCGGCAAGCGCATCTGCGCTCGCATGGAGTTGCTGCGATTCCTCAATGCCGCTTCGACAAAGCGAAGTTCGTTGTCAGTTTTGGCGCGGACTTCCTCGGCACATGGATCGCGCCGGTACAGTTCACGCGGGGTTACGCGAAGGCGAGGAACCTGCAGAACGCCGAGCGCGAGATGTTGCGGCATGTGCAGTTTGAATCGAGCATGTCTTTGACCGGCAGCAATGCGGACACGCGTGTGAAGGTTTCGCCGGCGGAGCAAACTAACAGTTTGCTTTACCTGGCCAAGCTCGTCGCAACGTCGAACGGCGCGGCGACGCTGCTGGCCGCTCAGCAGTTTGCCTCGCTTGAGTCGCCGCGACTGAATCAAAAGACCCGAGATGCAGTTGAGAAGGTCGCCAAAGAACTGGTGACGTTTTACGGCAATGCGCTCGTAGTCAGCGCCTCTGACAGCGCGGACCAGCAGTACGTCGTTAACTTCATCAACTTTGCGCTGGGCAGCTATGGCAACAGCGTTGACCTCGCCGCATCTTCGGCGAGTAATCAAAGCAGCGATCAGGAAATGATCGATCTCGTGCGCCAGATGAACGCGGGAGAGATCGCGGCGCTGATAGTTTCCGGCGTGAATCCGGCCTACGACTATTTCGACAGCCAGGCGTTTAGTAGCGGCTTGAAGCACGTGCCGTTGAAGGTTTCGCTAAACTCGACTCTCGACGAAACATCCTCACTCGCGGATTTCGTTTGTCCGCAAAGTCACTTCCTGGAAGCGTGGGACGATGTCGAGCCAGTACGCGGGACCTTCAGCGTGAATCAACCAACCATCTCGCCGCTGTTCCAAACGCGTGCCTTTCAAGAGTCGCTGATGCGCTGGAGCGGCGAAGGGCGAAGCTTCTACGACGCGCTCAGACAATCGTGGCGCGAAAAGCTTTTTCCACAACAGAAGCAATACACGAACTTTGATGAGTTCTGGGATCAGACGCTTCAGACGGGCTTCTTCACACCGGAATCAGCGCGCGCGGAAACACCTGCGTTCAAATCAGATGGACTCAAGGAAGCGATTGCGAGGCTGACTTCGGTCTCGGACAAGGCCGCGGAAGGTTTGGGGCTGGTGCTTTATCAGAAGGTCTCGATGCGCGACGGTCGATACGCCAACAGTCCGTGGCTGCAAGAGCTGCCGGATCCCATTACGAAGATCACCTGGGACAATTATGCCAGCGTCTCTCCAGGTTATGCCGCGACGGCTGGTTTTGAAGAAGGCCGAGTCGTACGCATCACCAAGGGCGCGGCTTCGATTGAGCTGCCAGTGCACATTCAACCCGGCCAGCATGATGCCGTCGTCGCGATCGCGCTGGGTTACGGACGGACGAAGGCGGGCAAGGCCGGCGATAACGTCGGCGCCAACGCTTATCCCTTCGTTACCGTTGCTGACGCGACGTTCCGCTTCAGCTCGACCGGAATCAAACTCGAAAGGACCGCGAGCAAGATCGAATTCGCGCAAAGCCAGAGCAAGGACTCGCAGGAAGATCGTCCGCTGGTCCGCGAACTCGCGTTGGCCGAATACGCCAAGGGCAAAGGCGAGACTGAAGAGGAGTACGGAAGTTTGTGGTCGGCCCACGACTATCCGGAACACAAGTGGGGTCTGGCGGTTGACCTCAACGCCTGCGTCGGCTGTTCGGCCTGCGTAGTGAGTTGTCAGGCTGAGAATAACGTGCCCGTCGTCGGAAAAGATGAAGTGCGTCGCCGCCGCGAGATGCACTGGATCAGAATCGATCGCTATTTTGAAGGCGACCGGGAAGATCCGAAGACGTTTTTCCAGCCGGTGATGTGTCAGCAATGCGACAACGCTTCGTGCGAGAGCGTATGTCCGGTGCTGGCCACGGTGCACAGCAGCGAGGGCCTGAACATGCAGGTTTACAACCGCTGCGTCGGCACCCGCTATTGCGAAAATAACTGTCCGTACAAAGTGCGCCGCTTTAACTGGTTTGAGTACTCTCATGTCGATCCAATCGCCAACTTGGGACTCAATCCGGATGTGACCGTGCGCAGTCGCGGCGTGATGGAGAAATGCACTTTCTGCGTGCAGCGGATTGAAGAAGTGAAGATCAAAGCGCGCAACGAAGGTCGCGCGATCGCTGACAACGAAATCCAGCCCGCCTGTCAGCAAAGTTGTCCGGCGAACGCGATCGTCTTCGGCGATCTAACTGACCTCAAGAGCCGCGTGGCGCAGTTGAAGAAAGGCGCACGCAACTACACGTTGCTGGATGAGCTGAATCTGCGACCGGCGTTGAGCTATCTGGCGAAGGTGAGAAATGAGGAGGTTTGAGAAGGGGCTCGAACGAGACGAGTGAGCGTTAGCTCCGTTAGGAGCGGAATATTTGTAGACCACGTTTCGTTAAAGGGTGAAGCTCCGTTAGGAGCGACATATGCCGCCCCTACGGGACTTAACCGCAGGCTTCAAAAGAAGACCATGGCTGTATCAGTTACAGAAATCAACGAGGCGACACAACCGCGTGCTACCTTCGAAATCGCGCATCCCGTCTATTCAAAACTGCGCAGTCCGCTCATTCTGGGCCGCAAGTCGCACGCTGACGTCACGCGCGACATCTGCCAACTGCTCGATCCAAAGCCGGGACTCGGTTGGTGGATCAGCCTGAGTGTCTCAATCGTGTTGCTCGTGATCGGCGTCATCGCCACTTACCACACTGTGATGACGGGTATCGGTACCTGGGGCTTGAACCGGACGGTAGGCTGGGCTTTCGACATCACCAACTTTGTTTTCTGGATCGGTATCGGTCATGCGGGCACGTTCATCTCCGCGATTCTGTTTCTCTTCAATCAGAAGTGGCGTACGTCGGTGAATCGCTCGGCGGAAGCGATGACCTTGATCGCAGTGATGTGCGCGGGACTGTTCCCGATTATTCACATGGGCCGCCCGTGGCTGTTCTATTGGGTGCTGCCGTATCCGAACACGCGCGGCACGTTGTGGGTGAATTTCCGTTCGCCTCTGCTTTGGGACTTCTTCGCGATTTCGACCTACTTCACGATCTCGGCCGTGTTCTGGTATCTCGGGCTCGTGCCTGATTTAGCGACCGCACGCGACCGCACGAAATCGAAGCTGCGCAAAGTGCTTTATCGGGTGATGAGTCTTGGCTGGAACGGATCGAATCGCACCTGGTCCAGATATGAAACGGTTTACACGGTGCTCGCCGCCCTCGCGACCCCTCTGGTCATTTCCGTTCATAGCATCGTCAGTTTTGACTTCGCCACTTCGCTGATTCCCGGCTGGCACTCGACAATCTTCCCGCCCTACTTCGTTGCCGGTGCGGTCTTCTCCGGCTTCGCGATGGTAATGACGTTGATGATCCTCGTGCGCAGGCTGATGCATCTGGAGGATTACATAACCCCACAGCACCTGGAAAACATGTGCAAGGTGGCGCTGCTCACCGGCTCGATCGTGGGACTGGCTTACGTAACGGAGATTTTCACCGGGCTTTATAGCGGCAATCCCAACGAGATTTTCGTGATCATCAATCGCGGGCTCGGTCCCTACGCCTGGGCTTACTGGATCATGTTTGGCTGCAACGCGCTCGTCTCGCAGCTTTTCTGGATTAGGAAACTGCGCACCTGGATTCCGGCGATCTTCGTAATCTCGATTCTGATCAATGTCGGCATGTGGTTCGAGCGATTTGTGATCATCGTGACTTCGCTCCATCGCGACTTTCTGCCGTCGAGCTGGGCCATGTATACGCCCACGATCACGGAGGTGGGCCTGTTGGTGGGCAGCTTTGGATTGTTCTTCACGGCGTTTCTGATCTTCCTGCGGCTGTTCCCGGCGATCTCGATCAACGAAGTGAAGGGGGTGCTCGGCTATGCCAGACATTGAAAGCGCAAAGCGATTCACCGCCGCCTTTTTTGAAAAGGAAGACGACCTGATCGCGGGCGCCGCGGAAGCACGGCTGGCGGGCTTTGAAGTCTACGACGTTTACACGCCGTTTCCGGTTCACGGCATGGACCGCGCGATGGCACTGCCGCCATCGCGTCTGACCTGGATCGCGTTTCTCGCGGGCGCGCTGGGTTTGGTTTTCGGTCTGACGCTGCAAGTGTGGACCTCGGCTTACGACTGGCCGCTGAACGTGGGCGGCAAGCCCTTCAATTCGTTTCCGCTATTCATTCCCGTGACGTTCGAGTTGACGGTCCTGTTCTCGGGGTTGATTGCGATTGGAGTGCTGTTTGCCCGGAATCGCATGTGGCTGTTCAGTAAGCGCCGAGTATTTGAGCGCGTCACCGACGACCGGTTTGTGCTGGTGCTGAGGCAGTCCGATGCTTCATTTGATATAGATAAAGCAACGCGGCTCTTCTCGCGGCACAACGCGATCAATGTGATCGAAGGAGACCAGTTCGTATGAAGAACTCCCTCTCCCTTTGGGAGAGGGCCGGGGTGAGGGGCGAAGCTAGGGCGAGAGAAAAAGAAAATGATTTTGTTTTTGTGTTGTCCCGTAAACCCTCACTCTAACCCTCTCCCAAAGGGAGAGGGAACAAGAAAGTGGCTTTTGGACGAAGTGGAGTATTAGATGAAACGATCACTTACATGGCTTGGGGTGATCCTGCTGCCCGTTTTGGCAATCGGTGGTGTCCGCGTGATGAGCCGCGACGTCGCCGTACGAAATCTTGAGTGGCCTTCGCAGATGCAGTACTCGCCTGCTTATCGTTCACAGACTGCGAATCCGGTGCTGCCTTATCAGATGACTGCACAACCGCCGGTGCCGGGGACGGTGCCGAGAGGTTTTCAACCATTTCACTACGGATCTGATCAAGCGGAAGCGGATCGCGCCGGGCGCGAGCTGAAGAATCCTTTTTCGTCCACGCCAGAGAATCTTGCGCGCGGGCAATACATATTTTCGAATTACTGCGTGGCTTGCCATGGCGCGACCGGCGCAGGCGATGGCCCAATCATTCCGAAGTATCCGAATCCGCCGGCGTACCAGACGGAAAAATCGAAAACGCTTCCGGATGGAACGATGTTTCATGTGATCACGCTCGGTCGCAACAACATGCCGGCACACGCGGCTCAGGTATCGGCGGACGACCGTTGGAAGGTGATTCTTTACATCAGAAAGTTGCAGGGGAAGTGAATTGAGAGTTTCGCATGTTCAGTTAGCCGCATTCATGCGGCTTTCCCGAAGGGTTATTAGGCCAGCCGTTTTACGGCTGGTTAAAGGGGGACTCAATTTCAGGAGAGGCCGTTTCAACGGCCTTCTCGCGCGTTGGCTTAAGCCCAACACAGATGTCAGGTAAGCACGCTGAAGCGCGCTAATGACAGATGGGCGCAGCTAAACCAGCCGTAAAACGGCTGGCCTAGGAACCCTTCGGGAAAGCCCGATGAATCGGGCTGGAAAAAAGGAAACGAGCACACAGGTGTTGAGCCATGGGAAATAGAAATTTCATCACAGCGCGCGCACAGAGAATTTTTCTCGTAATGCTCGGCATCGGCGTGGTCGGATTCGCCGCGGGTCTTTTCACAAATGACGCGCGCTTGTGGCCGAGCGTTCTGCTGAATGCTTTCTTCTTTCTTACGCTCGCGCTCGGCGCCGTTGTGTTCATCAGCATCAACCGGGTTGCGAACGCCGGCTGGGACACGGCGATCCGCCGCGTTCCGGAAGCGATGATGAGTTACCTGCCAATTGGAGCGCTCGCGATGATGACGCTCTACTTTGGCCGGAACACTGTTTATCAGGGCTTGCGTTCGTTCTTCGGTTACAACGGCAAGCCGATGGTCTTCAAGAACGCCTGGCTGAGCACGCCATTCTTCTTCGGCCGGATGGCGGTGTTCCTGGGTTTGTGGCTGCTGCTGGCATGGTTAATGAAGCGAGAATCGCACCAACAGGATCAGGATGGAAAGCCCGAGCACACTAAGAGAATCAAACGATACGCAGCGATCTTCCTGGCAGTGTTCGGCCTGACATTTACGTTCGCCAGCTTTGACTGGATCATGTCGATCGAGCCGCTCTTCTACAGCACGATCTACGCGTTCTACATCATCTCGGGATTGTTGCTGAGTGGCTTTGCCTCGATCACTGTCCTGGTGATCCTGCTGCGCCGGCGAGGTTTTCTGCCGGAAGTAACCGAGCACCATCTGCACAATCTCGGCAAACTCGTCTTCGGTTTCTCCACTTTCTGGGCTTACATCTGGCTGTGCCAGTACCTCTTGATTTACTACGCGAATCTGCCGGAAGAAACGATCTACTACATCCGGCGCATGCAGACGCCGGGATGGAAGGTGCTGTTTTTTGCGAACATCTTTCTGAACTGGCTCATCCCGTTTGTATTGTTGTTGTCGCGCGGCGCGAAGCAAAGCGACGGCTGGCTGCTGACCGCATGCGCGATCGTCCTGATAGGCCATTGGGTCGATCTCTACCAGATGATTTTTCCGGCGTACGAGCACGCGGCGATGGTTGGTTTGGTCGATGTGGCGATCGTGATCGGGTTTGCTTCGCTGTTCATTCAGTCATTCGCCGGCGGCCTGCGCAAGAGCGCCCTGGTGCCGCAGAACGATCCTTATCTTGCCGAGAGCCTGTGGCAGGAACCGCGCGACGCCCCGGATCCGCTGGCTTGGACCAGCGACATGAAGCGGGCCTTGGCAATGTCGACCGCCGGCTTTGCGATCACGTTTGCGGTTTGGGGACTGATCAGCGCGCTCGCTCCAAGGTTTGTCGAAGCATACCAACTCTCGCTGGTCAAGAAGTCGGTGCTGATCGCGATTCCGATCTTGCTGGGATCGTTTGGCAGGCTGCCGATGGGCATCCTCGCAGACAAGTACGGTGGTCGAATTGTGTTTGGTCTCCTGCTCCTGTTCTGCGTGATTCCGGCTGTGGGAGCGAGCTTATCGAGCTCATACCTATCGCTTGTAGCCTGGAGCTTTTTGGTCGGTTGCGCAGGCGCCAGCTTCCCGGTTGGCGCGGCCTTTACTTCGAAGTGGTTTCGATCGGAACAGCAGGGGACTGTTCTGGGGATCTATGCGATGGGCAACATCGGCTTGTCCGTCATGGTTGCGCTGGTGGCCGCATTCGACAACTGGCGTTTCCCATCGCGGACGCTGGGCATTGTCGCCGTTGCCTTTGGAGGTTTGTTTCTGGTCATGGCTAAGGACGCGCCGGGGGCGGCACGTTCGGCAAAGTCTCAAGAGTCGCTTGGCAGACTCTTACGCAACCCGCTTAGCTGGGCGCTTGGCCTCTTCTACTTTCTGACCTTCGGTGGCTTTGTGGCGCTTGGCATTTATCTTCCTACGCTGCTCAAAGACATCTTCGGTTTGACGCCGACGGACGCCGGAGCGCGCGTCGCTGGTTTTGTAATTCTCGCCGTGCTGATGCGGCCCGTCGGTGGCTGGCTGGCGGATCACTATGGCGGCGCAGTCGTGCTGACGGTGGCGTTCGCCATGATTGGCCTACTGTCGTTGGGTCTCACCTCTTCGGCAATCTTCGTGTTTACGATTGGCGCGTTGGGCACCGCGGTGGCGCTGGGAGTGGGCAACGGCGCGGTCTTCAAGCTGGTGCCGCAGTATTTCTCGGAAAATGTCGGCGCTGCTGCGGGTCTGGTCAGCGCGCTCGGCGGACTCGGCGGACTCTTTCCGCCGCTGATCCTAAGCGTTATTCGAAACTCGACCGGCACGTATGCGCTGGGTTTTGTCCTGCTTGCCCTCTTCGCTTTTGCGTGCCTTGGATTGAACTATCTCGTCTTTGTGGGCCGCGCAAAAAAAAGCTTTTCATATCAAACGTGAAGGTAGGTTTCCCAAGCCGCCGATCTGAGCCATGGAAGAAAAAGTCACTTCAACCGCACACCGCATGTTGTTCTTCAACACTCTGGGTTTCACCGTCTGCTTCGCCGTGTGGGTTTTCAACGGCGTGATGGTTACCTATCTAGTGGACAACGGAGTGTTCAAGTGGGGCCCACGCGAGATCGGCTGGCTACTCGGCATCCCAGTGCTCACGGGTTCGATCTTTCGCTTACCGATCGGCGTGTTGACGGATCGATTCGGCGGGAAGTGGGTCTTTGGACTACTGCTGATTGCTTGCGCCTTTCCCATGTACTTCCTGAGTCACGCGCACACATTTACGAGCTACGCGCTGTTGAGCGCTGGATTCGGCATGGCGGGGACGGGCTTTGCCGTGGGCATCGCTTACTCATCGGTTTGGTATCCGCTGAAATGGCAGGGCACGGCGCTGGGAATTTTTGGCGCCGGTAATGCAGGCGCTTCAATCACTACGTTTCTGGCGCCGTCGATGCTGAACTATCTCACCAGCAACGGCGCCAATATCGAGAACTGGCGCAAGCTGCCGCAAATCTACGCCGTCGGTTTAGTAGTGATGGGTGTTGTCTTCCTGCTCTTCACGCAGAACAAGAGACCGACGGCGCGGCCGGAAAGCGTGAGACATCTACTCAGCCCGTTGCGGAGCATGCGGGTGTGGCGGTTCGGTCTCTACTACTTCCTGGTCTTCGGCTGTTTCGTCGCGTTCTCGCAATGGTTGGTGCCTTACTTCGTCAGCGTTTATTCCGTCTCGCTGGTCACCGCGGGATTGTTCACCTCGGCTTTCAGTCTGCCGTCGGGTGTAATCCGCGCTCTCGGCGGCTGGGTCTCAGATATGTGGGGCGCGCGCCGCGTCATGTATCTGGTGTTGGGAGCGTCGATGGTGCTGGCGCTGCTGTTGAGCGTGCCGCGTATGGAAATCACTTCGCCCGGCAAGGGTGTCAGCGCGCTGAAGAATGGAACGGTGACGAGCGTGTCAGACGAGGCCGTGAAAGTAGACCAGACCGAATACAAGGTGAGGACAAGGGCGGGAGCTTTTGAGAACCTGGATCAGCGCGCGCTGATTCTGCCGACAAAAGACAGTTGGCAAACGCCGGTAGTGAAGCCTGGCGAGACGGTCAAGAAGAGGCAATTGTTGGCGAAAGAAACCACTCGCATTTATTTTCAGGCTAACGTCACCATCTATGCGGCGCTCGTCATCTTGATCGGTATCTCGTGGGGGATCGGTAAAGCAGCGGTCTACAAATTCATTCCTGAGTATTTTCCCACCGAAGTCGGCGTCGTTGGCGGCATGGTAGGCGTGATCGGCGGGCTGGGCGGTTTCGTTTGCCCGATTCTGTTTGGCTACCTGCTGGAGGGTTCGGGTCTATGGACGAGTTGCTGGATGCTGATGTTCGTGGTGTCCGCGGCCTGTCTCTGGTGGTTGCACTCAGTGGTGACGCGTATCGTGAGCCGCGGCGCGCCGCACCTGGCCGAAACGTTCGAACACAAGCCCTGAAGCTTTTCGCGAGAGATATCATGACAAACGACAAGACGAGCAGTTCGTGGTTGCCGGAGTGGATGCCCGAAGATCCGAAGTTTTGGGAAAGCAAGGGCAGTCGCGTCGCCTGGCGCACTCTGGTAATCACCACACTGACGCTGACCCTGTCATTCGCCACCTGGTTCATGATGAGCGCGATCGTGGTGAAGCTGCCTGGCATCGGCTTCAAGTTCACTACTAACCAACTGTTCTGGCTGGCGGCGATGCCGGGATTGGCCGGCGGCACGCTGCGCATCGTCCACACATTTCTGCTTCCGATCTACGGCACGCGCCGAATTGTCACCGTCGCGACGCTGATCAAGATCCTGCCATGCATCGGAATTGGTTTCGCGGTGATGAATCCGGCCACTCCGTTCTGGTTGTTTCTCGTGCTGGCTTTGCTGGCTGGTTTCGGCGGCGGTGATTTTTCATCCTACATGCCGAGCACCAGCATCTTTTTTCCCAAGCGGCTTCAGGGGACGGCACTGGGCATCCAGGCCGGCATCGGTAACTTCGGCGTCAGCCTCGCTCAATTCATGACGCCGCTCTTGATCACCATGGCGATGGTGGGTGGGCCTCAGGTCTTTACCAAGATTGATCCGAAGACAAAGGCTGTGCTGAGCACGTCTCCAATCTACTTGCAGAACGCCGCCTTTTGGTACGTCCCGCTGCTGATAATCCTCACGGTCGTCGCCTGGGCCTACCTGCGCAGCGTTCCGGTGACCGCTTCATTCCGTCAGCAGCTCGACATTTTCAAAGACAAGCACACCTGGTTTTGCACGATCACCTACATGATGACCTTCGGCAGTTTCTCGGGTTTGTCCGCGGCGTTTCCGCTGATGATCAGATCTATCTACGGCGGCTTTCCGGGAGCACCCGACCCGTTGCGCTATGCGTTCTATGGTCCGTTGATCGGCTCGGCCAGCCGCGTGCTGTTTGGTTTCGTGGCGGACCGCGTCGGCGGCGCGATCCTCACGACGATCTGCGGCGTCGCGCTGATCGCGGGAGCGATTCTGATGGTGACGATGGGGTTGCTGACTCCGAGTTCGATGGCGGACTTTCCCATGTTCGTGACGGTGATGCTGGGAATGTTTTTCTTTACCGGTATGGGTAACGCGGCGACGTTCCGGCAATACCCGGTGATCTTTGGCCACGACCGGCGCCAGGCCGCGGGCGTGATCGGTTGGACCGCGGCGCTGGCGGCGTACGGGCCCTTTGTTTTCTCGACCTTGATTGGCACGGTGATATCGCGCTTCGGTAGCGCGAATCCATTCTTTTATGGCTTGGCGGCTTTCTGCGTGCTGGCCACTTCTGTCAACTTTTGGTTCTACACGCGCCCGGGCTGCGAGCGACCGAGCTGAGCGATTGTCTTGTTCTGGAGTTGCGAGTTACCGAGTATCGGAAACGGAGGCATAGATGAAAGACCGATCGACGATGAGCTTTGTCACGATATGCGCGCTAGTACTTTCGACCATGACCGCGCTCGGCATCGGCGCAACTTCCAGCTCTGCTTTCCAAGAAAGAACTGAGCCCTCGATCTCGAAGGAAGGCAAAGAGTGTATCGCCTGTCACGCCGAGACGACGCCGGGCGTCGTGGATCAGTGGAAGAACAGTGCGCACTATGCCAAAAGCGTCGATTGTTTCAGTTGTCATAAGGCAAACCCGGGAGATCCGGCGACGTTCGAACACTACGGGCAAAAGATCGCCGTCATCGTTACGCCCACCTACTGCAATCGGTGTCACGAAAACGAAGTGAAACAGTTTGAAGCTTCGCATCATGCCAACGCGGCCAGCTTCATTGGCTCGCTCGATAATGTGCTGGGAGAAGTTGTGGAAGGCGGAGCCGCGGCAATCAATGGCTGTCAGCAATGTCACGGCTCGACGGTGAAATACACTCGCGAAGGAAAATTTGAAGCCAGCACCTGGCCCAACAGCGGCATTGGCCGCATCAACCCCGACGGCTCGAAAGGCTCTTGCGCGGCGTGTCACGGTCGCCATTCATTCTCATCAGCGGTCGCGCGCCGACCAGAGAACTGCGGCAAGTGTCACATGGGACCTGACCATCCGCAGATCGAAATCTACAACGAATCCAAACATGGAATTCAATTCCGCGCCAACGAAGCGCGGATGAATCTCGAAAAGAAAACCTGGATCGTAGGCAAAGATTATACGGCGGCGCCCACTTGCGCGACTTGCCACATGAGCGCGACCTCGAACCAGCCAGTGACGCATGACCCCGGCGCGCGCATTAGCTGGACGCTGCGGCCGGCAGTCTCAATCAAGCTCGAAAATTGGGAGAAGCGGCGCCAGTCCATGCAAGACGTCTGCTCAAACTGTCATGCGGCGAGTTGGATCGAAAATTTCTACAAGCAGTATGACAACACCGTCGATCTCTACAACGAGAAGTTTGCCAAACCGGCGAAAGCGATAATGGATCAGCTTCACGCTGACAAGAAACTCACGATGACGCCCTTCGATGAAAAGCTCGAGTGGACTTACTACGAGCTGTGGCATCACCAGGGCCGGCGCGCGCGCATGGGCACGGCGATGATGGGCCCCGATTACACTCAGTGGCACGGCTTTTACGAAGTGGCCAAGAATTTCTACAACGAATTCTTGCCTGAGGCCGAGGCAGCCGAACCGGGCATTACCCAGAAAGTGCTGGCGAGCGATTTTCACAAATGGCGCAAAGGATTCACTCCGGACGAGCTGCAAAAGATTCTGCAATTTTACAAGGAGCGGTACAAGCAATGATCCAGGAAAGGTGAGAGAAATGAATTCCCGAAACGGCATCATGTGGTCGATAGCAGTTCTGCTTTGCCTTATCGCGATCCCGAAGGCATCTGCACAATCGCCGGCCTCGGCTCCTTCAAACACGGATTTGCAAGAGCGCATTCGCCAACTGGAAACGCAGATGGCCGAGATGCGCGGCGAGCTCGACCGATTGAAGCGAGACACGGCGAAAACTGAGCCGCAGATTGTGCCGATCAGCGCCACGGTTGCGGACTCGTCATCACCAGCAAGCCAGGCAACCAAACAGGAAACCAAGCCCGCGCCCAAAGTGATCGGAATTGATCTCGGACCGGTGCGGGCTACACCTTACGGCACGATCTATTTCAACGCGTTTGGAAATAGCGGCGGCACGAACAACGCCGACGTTCCATTGTTTGCAACGCCGACGAATCAAGGCAACGTCAGCATGAGTGTGCGGCAGACGCGGCTGGGTCTTAAACTCGAAGGTCCGACCATCGCGCACGCGAAGAGCCGGGGACAGGTCGAAGCGGATTTCTTCGGCGGCTTTCCGGCGGTTGGCGTAGGTGAGAATTTTGGAATCGTGCGTTTACGTTTAGCATTCGCCCGACTTGAATGGGAAAAGACTTCACTAGAAGCGGGACAAGACTGGACGATTTTTGCGCCAAACAATCCTGTCTCAATTGCGGCAGCGGCAATTCCGCAGATGGCCGCCGCGGGAAATGTCTGGGCGCGTCTGCCGCAGCTTCGACTTGAACATCATTGGGCGAGCGGCAAAGTTTTGTGGCAAGGAGCAGTGCTCGCGCCAAGCACCGGAGACTCGCCAACCGCAAGCACGTCGCCGTTCTTCTTGCAACCAACAACTGGCGGAGCTTCGCGAGTTCCTTTCTTCCAAAGCCGTGTAGCTTTTAGTGATGGAAACTGGCTTGGCACGAAGAAGGGCGGCACTATTGGCTTCTCAGGTCAGTACGGTCGCGCGCGCGTCGCGAACACCGCCGGCAACAACAAGATCGATGCGGTCGGCATCGCAGTTGATTGGAATTTTCCGATCGTTGCGCGGCTGACGATCAATGGCGAAGCGTTTGTTGGTCGTAACCTCGCCGGGTTTCAGGCCGGAGCCTTCCAGGGTTTCAATCCCGACTTCGCATATCGTCGTGGCACAACCTTGATCAGTGGTGGACCGAGAGCCATCGGGACGCGCGGCGGTTGGATGCAGTTCGGCTTCACCCCGCCGACGCTTTCCGATCGTCTGACGATCTATGGAACGTACGGACTCGACGATCCGCGCGACCGCGACCTTGTTAGTTTGACGAAACGCGACTGGCGTCTGCGCAACCAGGCGGTCGCGTTCAGCTTTCTCTACAAGTTCACGCCGCAGCTTTCGTGGGGCATTGAATTCCGCCGTTTTGATACTTTCTATCTACAAAGCGGAAAGCAAACGTCAAATCACGTTAATCTTGGAGCGGCATTCAGTTTCTAAAAGCCAAGACTTGCCTCGTAACAAGACTTCCGGATTCAGCGGCGGTGAACATACTCTTGCGCCGAAGTCGAGAAATGTGATTCGCACTAAGAAGCGAGATCCTTCGCTTACCTGGAACCCGCTCTCGCACGCAATCAGGGACCAGCCCGGCGGAGAATTCGCGGTGGCGTCTCGTTCAGCAGTTTGTCACTCGCGCCGTACGCCAGCACATGCCAGCGAAGAACGCTGTTGCCGGACTTGTCAAACAACCATGAAGGGGCGCGATATAAGTTTGAGTCCTTAAGCGCGACCGCCGCGAAGATTTCAGCGCCATTCAAATCCTCAATCACCAGCCGGTAGTACCGCACGTCAGGAATTCGGGGCCAGACAAAAGTGATCGACTGCGATCTGGGGAAGTCTGCTTGATCCTCTGGTGCGAGCCGCAAATCCGCGGCGTTGAATTCATCGGCTGCTGTGTCACCGCCCGTGCCCACGTAATAGCGCAGCACCGGCATTGCAAAGCCCGCAACTCCGCCACTGTCCACTGAGCCCGCGCCCGCGCCGACGGCCGACAAGTTGGATCTATTCAGTCCATCCTGCGCGGCTTCGATGCGCAAGAGGAGGAGATACTTGCCTTCGACCGTCTTTTCGATCCGCACGTCTTCAGGGCCGGGTATCAGAACGCGTCCGCCCGGTGGCAGGAAGACATTGAATCTCTTTACTTCAGTGAATCGTCGCTGCGTGCCGCGCTCTTCAGTGGGCAGAGATGATTGCGGTAACAAGTCGCGTTGCGTCGGCGCTTCTTCGCCGGGTTTGACGATTTCCCAACGGCCGATCAAACGCCCGGTGCCGGTGTAGAAGACTTCGGCGGTAATCCGCGGCAGGTGCTCGCCTGATTTCACAAACGGGACAGTCTTGTTGCCGCCGTCCCAAAGCAAGCGGACGTTCGTCAGCGAGAAGGGAACCGCTGCTCCATTACCGCTCAGGCGCAGAGTCACGGGCACGTACTCGTCTACGCCGCCAATCGTGCTGACAAATCTCCGCACGTAATAGAAACTGGCGGTCGCGCCGCGCGCGGCGTCGAGATAAGCTCGCCGCGCCACCGACGGTGTTACGGACATGATGTCCGTATAGGCATTAGTACCGCTAAGCCGTGATTGATTGTAACGTACCGGCAGACGCCCGAAGATGGTCGCCGGATCGCACTTCATGCCAAAGTCCGGGACTGCGGAAACCAACGCGCCGCACCAGGTCGAGTCAACCGGACGGCGGGTGCCGAGATTGCCAAACGTCAGCAGGACGCTGGTCGCGCCTTGCGAATAGACGGTCGCCTCGGTGGGCGAGACCGTGATCGTTTGCGCGGTTACGCTCAAGCCGCAGCAACACAAGATTGAAATGATTAGTAGGCAGGCCTTCATCACGGCTCCTTAAAAGATTGTTACGTTCAGGCCGCCGTTAAGCAGCTTTACCCTTGTCAGACTCGAACTTCCCAGGAAGAACTCCTGCCGCCGTGCGTATCGATCGGCGTAACGAATGAACAACTGCGTCTGCACTTTCTTCAGTCCACCGCGCTCGACGCCAACGCGATAAGAGAACTGGGTATCAAAGTCCGTGTTGCGGCTGTCGTTTGTGCGCGCGCGGTCTCCCGCGACGGTGTTTGCAATACTGCCGGTCCAGACCATGTGCTTGTTTACGTTCCACGTAGCTGTCGTGCCCACGCGCCACGTCGTATTAAGTTTCGCGCTCTCCAGATCGTTGGCGCTCTCGCGCGTCAGGTCAAAGTCCAGATTCAGAGAAGAGCGCGGCTTAAAGCCCACCCGCGTGGTGTGCGTCTGATTGCGAAAGTCGGCCAGCGCGCGGCCCGGTTGTTGGTTGTCGGTGAACGAGTGATTGTAGTTGTATCCGGCATTGATTTTCTTGAACTGCCACTCGGCGGAAAATGTCTGATTCGTGCTGTACTGGTTAGGGATGAGGCTCGTGTCAGTACCGAAGCCACCGTTGACTGGAAAACCCGCGCCGAACTGATGCGTGCGATCAAAACTGTACGAAAGCCGAGGCCACAGCGGAGACTTGCCCGAAGTCTTGCCAAAGAGCGCGGCGGCAGGCGTGGCAACTGAGAATCGTTCGGCCCGCGTCAGCGATTCGAGGATCGACGCAATGTGCCGAAGGTTGTCGTTAAAGCGCGTGCCGCCCGCCTGGAAAGTTATCTCGCCGATGTTGCCGGACACCAAGAATTCATTCTGCTGTTTGTCGGCTTGAGTTGAAGCGCCAAGGCTCTTGAACAGCGGATCTACTTGCTCATGTCTTACCGCAATACTCAAACTCATCTGTCTTGATTTAGTGAGCGCGAAACCCCTGAGCACGTCGTAGCTAACGTCAAAGTAGCGCGCGTTGCGCGTGAGGAAAGGCACGGCAATCGTGTTCGTGCCCTGGTAAAGCAGCGGGTCAGCCGGGTTGCGATACTGGCTGCGCGTGAAGCCGCCGTCGAACTTGAACCGCTGTGACTTGTCGGTGAAAATCAGGCGCACGCTGCCGCCTTTACTGCGCTCGACATCGTTGACGCTGCCCTGCGTGAAGCTGTTCAAAGCCTGGATGTACGCCGTCACGCCCGAGAACTCGAGGCGGAAGCCGCCGGGACGTTTTGGCAACAACTCGACGCCCAGGGTCGCGCTCGCAAGCTGATGTTTGCTCTTGCTCAAACCGAACAGATTTCCATATCCCACGACGTTGGTTCCATTCATGGCGGCGATACTGAAATCGAATCGCTTCGTAATCGGCACAGTGACTGTAATCCCGCGGCTGGAAAAGCTGTTGATGAGCTGGCGCGAAGAACCAAACGAAGTGTGGCCGATGGCAACCTTGGCGCGGCCGATCTGAAGCTGCACCAGGTAGCTTGCCAGATCGATCTGCGGCGCGTCGTTACCGAGCGTGCCGAAGCGCAGAGCCTCTGGATGAAAAGTCGAGCCGGCAAAATCAATCTGTGTCTGCGAACTGAATAGGCCATGCGAGCCTTCGCTGCGCAGGGAGAGTTGCACTGTTTCGTCCGTGAACGTTGCGCGCTCAGTGGGCCGGGTGTTCGCCGGGAAGTTAAATTGCGCCATCTGCGATTTGACGCTAAAGGTCAGCGACGGTGTGAACTTGAACTTGCTCTCAATCGCGTTCTTGGTAGCCGGCGCGGCGGGAGCTTTGGCATCGGTTGCGGTATCGACGCTGGTCGCGCTCTGCGTCTGGGGAGACGGCGATGGCGTGGGAATTGGCGCTGGCTTTTCTTTGGCTACCTGCAAATCAAAACGCGCCACTTCACGCCACGTGGCATCCGTGCCTACCAAGTACACGACAAGCGTTGATGTTCCCAACGGCAACGGAAACAGAGCGGGACTATAGACCAGCCGAGTGTTGTCGACGATGAATAGACTGGTGACGTCTGAGCGATCAATGATGACCGCGATGCGGCCTTCTTCATCTTTGAGAGCCCGACTGAGATGGAGCTCAATCGTGGTGTCGGGAGTGATAGGAGTCCGCGAGTCGAAACTGGCCGTCACGGACAAACCAACCTGCGCCTGCGAGGTGTTCAGATGGAGGCCCAACGCGCACCCCGTCAAGGCGAAGAAAAAGGTTATTACAATTTTCCGCCGCATGCGTTCGCGCATTGAGCCGTTCTTTTCCAATTCTCGACGAATTCCGGCGCCGACGCTGGAAGTCGTCCATTTTCCGGGCGACGATGCCGCGACGAAAGTTATCAGCCGGTCACTTGATCCTGATCAGTGAATTAGCGCCCTGATCTCCGAGCTTGAAAAGCGTGCCGGGTGCTGTAGCGATTCGAACCTTACACCCGGGAGCAAATTGGCATCCTCTTCGGCGAGCCCGAGTTTCATCTCCTGCTCGATATACGGCAGCAGATCGTTCAGTGCACCTGTCTTATCGCCTTTGAACTTCACGATCTCGCTCAGCGTTATCGCCCCGTCTCCATTGGCGTCGAGAAGTTTGAAGGCGTCCTTAGCTCCATTATCCGTCTGGAGACCCTGCGTGACCTCGTCGGCGCTGTTAGGGATTCTCGAACGCAGGGAACCGATTATTCCCGGGACTCGCGAATTCAGTTTGGCAAACAGCTGTCGCTGTGCTTCGTCGGCCAGTGGGTTGGCTTTCCAAACGATCGGGTCATCGGTTTGGTTAATGCTGCAGTCTTCGCTGGCAGTGACTCCCGGCGCCGCGGGTACGCCCCGCAGGACGAACGTCTGGCCCTTTTCGCCCAATTCAATTGAATAGTTATAGCCGCACTTCCGTGGTTTCAAACCAAGGGTTTCAAAGGAAGTTGTAAAGGTCCGGTGCTGTTTGAAATAGCTCTTCTGCGCCTCGCGGATCTGCTGTAGATGAACTGCGGCACAAGACCGGTTATGCGCGTGCCGCACCTTCTGCACCGCAGGCAGCAGCAAGCCGATGAGGATCGCGATGATCGCGATCACCACGAGCACCTCTATCAGCGTGAATCCACGCTGATTTGTTTTTGAAGAATTGACTGGCTTGCAACGAGCGAACCTGACGTTAGCCGCGGCGCCAGTAGTCACAAAATCCCGAGGATCCAGTAAATGTTTTCCTCTTTGAGTCATTTGTCATTTCTCCTTCTTCTGAACTAACGATTTTGGAGCGGTCGCCATTCCGAGGAATTTTCGGCGGATGATGACATTTCTCCGGGCCGGATACAATCATTTCGCCGGGCATTGCTAAAACTCGCCTTTCTTGTTGACTTGAAATTGTTGGCCCAAACCTGTCTCGGCGCTCACTCGCACAGTGAACGATACCGGAGCGGCCGCCGCCCCGGACAGATTTAGCGTCATGCTGGTCGCGTTTGCCTGGGTACTGGCGCGGCCCGTCGAATTGTCTGGGCGTTTGACTTCGACCGAGATGAAAATCTTTGGCCCGAGGAAGCAGTCTGAGGGCGGATGATTAGCTGTCCAGTCAATGGTGACGGCATCGGGCGTTGCGCCACTGCCCGCAGTGAAGGTTAAGCCGGTAATGCTCACGCTGGGAAAACAATTATCCGGCAATGGCACGAGGCTGCTATTCGCAAATGTTTGCGTGGCAGAAGCGAGCACGGGCGCGCCGTTGCCTTGCGCCGTCAGGGTCCGGCGCGCGACCCCGCCGAAAGTTGTATTGATGGTCACGTCGTATTTGACCGGATCGGTTTCCGTAACGCCGCGCGGAATCTGTACGACGGTCGTAAGCTGGCCACTGAAAATGTTACTGCTCTTAGTTGTGCCCGTGTCCTGATGGCCGAGCCGGCGCGTGATTGTGACTTTGATTTCATATCCGAAGCCCTGACTTGTTGCAATAGCTCCGCCCTGGAAAGATGTATTATTGGAAAAATTACCCTGAAAACCACCTCCAAATTGGGAAGGGGTATTGACGACTGGCACTCCATAAGTGGAGCACGGAGCTGTGGCGCTGTTGTTGAAGCCAGATGATATAGTCGCCGGCAGGCCGTTGAAGATGACTTGCACATTGTCCTTGCCATTGCTTCTCCCAAGGTAGGTCACGCTTTCGATTTGCAAGTGTGGGCTACACAAAGTTACTTGCGGCGCCGGACGTGCAAACCGCACATGCGCCGCGGCAGATAGCATAGGCGACAATCCCGACGCGACCAACGCCAGCAGCCACAACAAATTCTTCAATAAGCTTTTCATACCTTGTCCCTTGCCCCTCGTTTTCGAATCTCGGCTCGCGATCGGCGTCTATCTGCTTTTCCCTGCGCCTGGGGTTTGCGCTCTTCGCCGGAGCGACCAGATGGACTCTCAATTGGAAACATTGAGATCCAGAATCTACCACGGAGCGTGGGCAGGCAGGCAACGTCTGACGGGCGAGAGTACTTCCACGCAAACGCGCCTGCCGCTTCAAGCCGCCGCGCCATGGCCGGAGCATGAGACTAGTCAATACTTGCGCACGATGCTCCTGTGCCGATGCCGGGAGCACACTATCATTGAGCAAGCATTCAAAACGGGTTATACGTGCCGTTCTCGCCACATGCCCCGGCCACGCGGTTAATCGTGTCGCCGGTCGGGTAGTGCCCCAGCTTAATCCCGAGTCCAATGCGCGCCCTTCCAATCGAGCATCGCACACTCACAAATTTCATCGGGGCCGGAGTTTCATAAGCTGCCCGAACAATCTGCAAATCAGCGCCATCGCCAGGCCCGGGACCCGTTATGATTTTCTTGCGGAGCTTGTCCAGAGGTATGCTGATCTCGTTCCCGTGGCTGGTGAGCCCGTTCGAAGATTCTTCCAGCAGTTGCCTGAAGGTGGTTTCCTTGAAGAATGTGTTCGAGGTCCCATCCGTGATCTTTGCCGCCAAGCTTGCGTCCAGGTCGTCCCATTCGTTCGCTGCCTTAAGCTTTCTGATTATTTCACGAATCGTGTTTTGGACCCCTGGTAACCGGCTCTTGAGATCGTCTGACTTAACCTGGAAGGGATTAATGTGAATGTGCTCGAGCACCGGCTGTTTGGCAAGCTTCGCACATTCGCTGTCGAAGGCGACCAGGTCGTCGAAGTACTTAGCCAAGGCGCGCTCTTCATTGGCGAGATCTGCGGCGGTAGCGGTCGTCGCCGGAACCGCCGGTTGCCTCGCCGCAGTTGACGGGCGTACGCCCGCGGTGACGGTTATGCCGAGAGTGGCGACGATCGCCATCCATTTCAAATGACTTGATGACTTAATCACTTTGCTTCTCCTTATCAGTTAAGATCATTCTAAGGTTTGGGCGTCGCGTTTTCCGGCGACGCCCGCATGTTCGGCTACGGGTGTGTGAGTCTCACAACCATATCTATTACTTGGTCACACTCCACGAGCCAACCCGGTCAAATCCGGTGTTGGACCCGGAATCGTCGGTGATCAGCAAGTACTGTTTGTAGTTCTTTCTCGCGGCCGGGTGTTTGAAGACAACTGACCAGGTGACTTTCACGCTGCGCCCATTCGGGCCACTGCCGTGCACACTGGTCTGGGCCAGATGCAGTTCGGCAAAACGACTGGACAAGATCGTATTTGAGCCGGGCGTACCGGAACTCCAGGTCTGGGTGTCCGGATCGTAGAAGTGAACCAGGTTGTTGTTCTCGTCGAACTGAACCCAGAGCGCGACCGTGCGCTCGTCATTGTCGCGGTCTTTGCCCTTACCCCGTTCCTGATCTCTTTCGTCGCCATCGTTGTCATTCTTCTTCGAGACGCGAAAGTCTATGGTGGCGATGTTGTGCCAGCCGTCGATGTCGCTGCAGGTTGTGGTGAACTGCTGCACCTGACCCACCTGGCTCGATCCTGCACTCGGATCGTTGACCCCGCTGTTCGGTGGCTTATTCCAAACGCCGGCAACTGGTTGGTCTAAGAATTGGCCGAAGGTGAACGACACATCAACGTTCGTGGTGAAACTGTTATCCAGGAAAACAGTGCTGGTGGCAGAACGATAGAGACCGAGCGTGTCTTTGCCATCACCATCCCAGTCGCCAGCGACTGGCAAGTCTCCCGGCGCTCCGAGGCCAAAGGTTATGTCCACGAAAGTGGCAAAACTATTGGCCAGAAAGAAAAGGTTATTGCTCGGCCGATAGAGTCCGACTGTGGTAATGCCATCGCCGTTCCAATCTCCGGCAACGGGCAGATCACCTGTGGCGCCGAGGGGAAACGTGATGTCAACCGTCGGAGAAGGATTATTGTTGGTCAGCAGGAACGTGTTTGTGCTGGGGCGATAGACCCCCGGAGTGTCTTTCCCATCGCCGTTCCAGTCGCCGACCACCGGCAGGTCTCCTGCTTGCCCGAAGTTGACGGTGATAGTGCCGACGATGTTGACGGCGAAACCCGCCACGATAATGCTTAACGGTTGTCGCAGGAGAAACTGACCGTTGCGAAAGACGCCCACGTCATTAATGCCATCGCCGTTCCAGTCACCTGCGATGGGTAGATCGCCGGCTTGACCGAAGGCAATCGTGGCGTTCGGCGCGCCCGCGGTGTTGGTGTTGCGTTCCAGAAACTGGCTGGTCGAGGGCCGGTAGAGGCCGATCGTGTCCGGAGGCAGAATCGGCTGCCAGGCGGGGCTGGTGTCAAGTGCGGTGTTGTTCGTCAGTAGAACCACGCCCGAGCCGTCAGCGTTCATGCTCGCAACCTCAAAGCCGGCAGCACTCGACCTGTTAAAGGCGATCTTATTGCCATCAGGCGAAAACACCGGTTCGCTGTCAGTACTGTTGTGGTTGGTTACGCGTGTCTGGCTGCTGCCGTTAGAGTTCATCACGTAGATTTGCGGCGTTGAGCCGTCGCGATTGCTCTGAAACAGTATCTTCGCGCCGTCCGGCGAGAAGGCAGGTTGTGCGTCGGAGAATGCGTTGTTAGTGAGCCGCGTCTGGCCGCTGCCATCAGCGTTCATTACGTAGATCTCGTCGTTGCCGTCTCGATTGCTGTAGAACGCGATCTTCGTGCCGTCCGGAGACCAGGCGGGATACAGGTCGCTGGCCGTGTTAGTTGTCAAACGCGTTTGGGCTGAGCCGTCGGCGTTCATCACGAAGATTTCAAAACCGGTGCCGGCGCGGTTGCTGTGAAAAGCAATGCGTGTTCCGTCCGGCGACCATGCGGGAGCATTCTCGGATGCCGTGTTGACCGTCAAGCGGATTTGATTGCTGCCGTCCGCGTTCATCACATAGATCTCTCCATTGCCGTCGCGGTTAGTGCCGAAGGCGATTCTCTGTCCGTCGGGGGACCAGGCTGGGACATTGCTCAGACCTGCCGTGTTCGTCAGTTGCACCTGATTAGTGCCATTGTCGTTCATAACGTAAATCTCCTGGTGGCCGGTGCGGTCGCTCGTGAAGGCGATCTTGCCATTGAAGGCGGGAGCCGCTTCAGTGCGTGACGCCAAAAAGAATAGGCAAGTCGCCACGGCGAACAGGGCGACGGTTACCCGCGTAATCTGAATTTGTCGACTTCTCATTGTTCTAGTCTCCTTCGTGATTTTGGAATCTTGTAATTTGGGACACGCTCTTTTTCGGGAGCGTGGCCTCGTCAAAGCTCGAGTTGAGGCAGATCAGAAGCAAGCCGTTAGCGGTTTCGCTGGAATGCACTCGCTCTGCCTCAACCCAACGGAAAATTGTGCGCGAGTCGACGCGGCGCAGGATTGCGGCCTCGTCCACCGAAACCATGTCGGTCTCGGCTCCGCACGTCGCGCACCAGCCGAACGCTTTTCTGGGGCTGCTAATGAACAACATGCGTTCGGTCTGGATCGTGATCTCGGTTCGCTTTGTCTTCATGCCTGCCTCTGGGTGGTAATGAAAGCTTCCTGTCGACTCGTGTCACAGGTGAGATCGCTTTTCGCGGCTCGGCCACCTGATGTGCGGAAAGGCTGCGCCTTTCCGGGAAGTGCTTAAGTTTTCTTCAGCGGCTCCGCCGCCGCACAGTGCGGAAAAGCTGCGCCTTCACGGGCCGAGGGCTCTCTTATGTCTTTCCATCCTGAGGCTGAGCCTCAGGATGGAGGAGAAAAAGAAAAAGGCGCCTGAACGGTAAGCCGGAGGCTTACCGCACTGTGCGGCGGCAAAGCCGCAGAACGCGTTCTCCGATATTGTTCCTACTCTTGCCTGCACCTGTTGCCTTGCCTCCCGGCGGGCTATACAATCTGCCGCATAGACCGCATTGGCGACTTCACCACCGGATGCTTCGTCTTAATTCGTGGGAGAGCTTATTCCAGCAAGCTGGATTCGTCTTTAACGCATCCTAAAGTTTTCTTAAACGAAATCTAAGCGCCGTTATGAGCCAGGAAACGAAGCAGTCGTATGAGTTTGGCCGCTTCACTTTGGATGTGGAGGAGGGCCGTTTACTGCGCGACGGCCAGCCCGTGCCGCTCAAACCCAAGGTGCTTGAGACGCTCCAGGTCCTCGTAGAGAACACTGGGCACGTGATGGACAAAGAAGGCCTGATGAAGCGTCTTTGGCCTGATAGTTATGTAGAAGAGGCGAACCTCGCGGTCAATATCTCTCAACTGCGCAAGGCTCTGGGCGATGACGAAAAGGGTGACGGCTTTATCGAGACGGTGCCCAAGCGGGGCTATCGCTTTGCTGCCCAGGTCACGAAAGTCCTGGCCGACCGAACCGACCTGGTCGTCCACGAGCGCACAAGATCGCGCATTGTCATTGAAGAGCACGAGATTGGGGACGAGGCTCAACCGGCGATTGACGTTGGGATCGCGGCCCACCCCGTGGCGGCTCTACCGGCGGCGCCAGTCAAGTACTCTTTCTGGCAAAGGCGAAGAGTCCAGGTGGCGCTACTGACTAGCGTCGTGGCCGTGGCGACCGTTGGTTATTTCATTTACTCTGCGCGCACGGCCAAATCGCGGCTGCCTGGCGGGACCCGCACGCTGGCGATTCTTCCTTTCCGAAATCTCAAAGACGATCGCGACACCGATTTTCTGGGAATATCTTTGGCCGATGCGATCATCACCAAGCTGGACTACGTCAGTACGGTCATCGTGCGGCCCTCCTCTTACATGGAAAAGTATCGCAATCGGGATATTGACCCGAAGACCGCGGCCGCGGAACTTCACGTCAACACTCTGTTAGCCGGCAGCTTTATCAAGGACGGCGACGACTTGAGAATCAACGCGCAGCTCGTTGATGTCGAGACAAACGAAATACTTTGGCGCGACAGCATCGACGTGAAGTACGAAAAACTCCTGACCCTTCAGGACCGAGTGGCCAGACAGGTGATTGATGGGATGAAGGTGAAGCTGTCGCCCTCGGAAGACAAACGCCTTAACCTCGACACACCGCACGACTCGCTGGCCTACGAATACTACCTACGTGGCATCGATCTCTATAGCAAGAACGAATTCCCGCTGGCGGTCGAGATGTTCAAAAAGTCGGTTGCCCTTGACTCGACATACGCGTTGGCGTGGGCGCATCTCGGCACCGCTTACACCGCCGAAGCGGCATTCCGGTTTGGTGGGCGCGACGATTATCAGAAGGCATTAGAGGCTTACCAGAAGGCGCTTGCGCTCAATTCGGAACAGATCGAAGCGCGCATCTTTATGGCCAACATGTTCACAGACACGAACCGGGTAGTCCAGTCGGTGCCGCTGCTGCGCGAAGTCTTAAAGACCAATCCGAATTACGCACTCGCGCACTGGGAGCTTGGTTACGCTTATCGATTCACCGGGATGCTTGATGAGTCGATCGCCGAGTGTGAACGGGCGCGAGCCATCGACCCGCAGGTCAAGTTGTACAGCTCGGCGCTTAATAGCTACTTGTACGCGGGCCAGTACGAAAAATTCTTGCACAGCCTGCCGCCGGACGAGGGTGCCGCCTTTATTCTCTTCTATCGAGGCCTGGCGCGCTACTATCTGAAAGATACAAAGGGCGCAGCCGCCGACTTTGACCACGCCTATCAGTTGGACCCTTCGCTCTACACGGAAATCGGCAAGGCCTTCAGCCTGGCGCTGGGCGGCGACAGCAGTAAGGGCCTCGCGTTGTTGAAAGGAACCGAGACGAAGATGGGCGAGCGCGGTGTGACTGACGCCGAAGCCATGTACAAGATCGCGCAGGCCTACGCGGTTATGGGCGACAAATCGTCAGCGATTCGCATGTTGTCGCGCAGCATCACCGGCGGGTTCTTTTGCTACCCGTACATCAAAGATGATCCGCTGCTCGATAACCTGCGGAAGGAAGGTGGGTATGTCGCGCTGCTGGGCTCAGCCCGCAAATCGCACGAAGACTTCAAGAGTCGGTTTTTCTAACTTGATGATCCATCTTAATTCCGGGATGTACTAGACCCCGCCAGACAGAAGCCGGACGTGAATGAGACGGATCCCCTAGTGTTTGCAAGGGAGTCTATGATGAAACAATTGAGCTCCATCCTTTGTCTCTCGCTGGCGTTTGCTCTGCTGCCAACGCCGGCCCTTCTGGATTCACGCACGACAACGGCGGCGCCTGCCGGTGAAGTGATCGCAATCACCGGCGGTGCTCTGATCGACGGCTCCGGGCGCGCCCCGGTGAGTGATGCGATAGTAATTATCAACGGCGACCTGATTGCCGCAGTCGGCCGGCGTGGACAAATCAAGATTCCCGAAGGAGCGCGAGTGATTGACGCGCGCGGTTTGATAGTCGCTCCCGGATTCATCGACACTCACAACCATTCTGATCGAGGATTTGATGAAGATCGGTCGGCAACCAGCCAGGTCTCGCAGGGAATTACGACACTGGCCGTCGGACAGGACGGCGGATCAGCGTGGCCCATCGGGGAGTATCTCGGCAAGCTCGATGGCAACCCGGTGGCGCTAAACGTCGTGACCTTTGTGGGCCACGCAACCTTGCGCGAACAGGTCATGGGCGGTAACACAAACCGTCACGCCACTACCGAAGAGATCGAAAAGATGAAAGAGATGACCGAGCAGGCCATGCGCGAGGGAGCGTTTGGTTTGTCGACCGGTTTGGAATACGAAACCGGAAAGCCGGCAACCACTGAAGAGGTAATCGCATTGGCGAGCGTGGCCGGACGATTCGGCGGTATTTACATCAGTCACATGCGCGACGAAGCGGATAAAACATTCGAGGCGATTGCTGAACTGATTCGCATCGGCCGCGAAGGCCATCTCCCCGCGCAGATTTCACACATCAAGCTGGGCAGCGTCGCTGTCTGGGGTCGCGCGCCCGAAGCGATTGCGCTGATCGAAAAAGCGCGAAGGCGCGGCCAGGACGTTACGGCAGATTGCTATCCCTACGAAGCCTGGCACTCGACGATTAGGGTCTTGATTCCCAGCGGTCGTCACGATGATTCGATCGACGTGGCGCGAGGGCTGGCCGACGTCGGTGGCGCGCAGAACATCACGATCACTAGCTGCCGGGCCCATCCCGATTACGAGTTCAAGACGCTGGCAGAGGTCGCGCGGCAGCAGAACATCACGCCGGTCGAACTCTATATGCGCATCGTTCGCGACGGCGGCGCTTCAATCATCTGTCATTCGATGAAGGACGCAGATATTCGCGCGTTTTACCGTCAGTCCTGGGTGATGGTTAGCAGCGATGGCGGCATTGGCTCACGCCATCCGCGCGGTGCGGGCACATTTCCACGCGTCCTCGGAAATTTCGTGCGCGAGCGGGACTGGCTGACGCTGCCGGATGCGGTGCGAAAGATGACGTCGTTGCCGGCGTGGCGGCTGGGCCTGAAAGATCGCGGCTTGATTCGTCCCGGTTATAAGGCAGACATCGTATTGTTCGATCGCAATCGGGTGATTGATCGCTCGACTTTTCCACAGCCGCAGTTGACGGCGGACGGCGTCACTCACGTTTTCGTCAATGGCGTTGAAGTGTGGCGGGAGGGCGCCGTGACGGGAAACAGACCGGGGCGGGCCCTACGACACAAACAGCAGCGCGATTTGCCTTAACGCCTGCGGCAGGAGTTTTCGATCTGGCTTCGCCATTCTCGAGTTCGATCCTGAGTGGAAATCTGATAATCTACGACGCGAACTAACCTCCTGTGATCATCGTGAAGTTCCAACGTTTCTTTATCGTCGTCGCGCTGTTCCTGAGCTTGATCGCCATTACGCGATCCGCGGCCGCACAGTCGACCGACCAGAGTCTGCCTACGCCCGTTCTCTCAAACGAAATCAACGGCAAGATTCCGGCGCTGGATCTCGGCGACCCGCGAGTGACGCGACACTTCTATGCATTCCAGGGCGTGCCCGGCGACTTGCTGGTTAATTTGAGTAGTCAAAACCTTAACGGCGACGTCGATATCTTTACGGCCATAACGTTCCGGCCAATCATGAAGATCACGATGTACGCGAGCCCGCTTTCGGCCGAGATCACGAAGGGCTTTTATCTGCGCAGTCGGCAGGTCTTGATCCTGCGGGTAGAAGCGCGCTCGCCCAGCGATGATGTCGGCAGTTACCACATTCGCTTTGGCGGGGCCTACGAACCATTCAGCGGCGGCATTCCGGTGGCCGAAGACAGCACTGAACAATCGACCGATGTCGCGCGAACAAGTGGTGGCAACCGTCGCCTCTCGTCAGTCGGGGCAAAGCTCGAAGAGCCAGTCAGCGAGCCAACGCCAAAACCGGTCGAGAAGACGGCGGACGAAACAGTAACTAACCCACCAGCGACGGCGAAAGTGACGAAGCCAAAGTCTCCGCGAACTCGGCCGCCGCGAACGGCGCGCAGTCGCCCCGCGCGGACGACGCGATCCAAACCGGCGAGCACGGAAACTCAAACGAAGACGGAACCAGCGAAGACTGACGCCGCTAAGACTGAGGCTGCGGAGGAGAAGAAAGAGCCCGCGCCGGTCGAAACAAAACCGACCGCGCCAATGGAAGAGAAGTCTTTGCCGCCTGAGAAACCGCCCGTGCAAGAGCCGGTCGTGCCGCAACCGGGCGCGCGTTTGATTATCGAAGAGAAGGATGGAACGAAAATCGATCGACCGATGTCGACGATCCGGCGCGTGGTGGTTGAAGGCGGAACGATTGTGATCGTGCTCAAGACCGGACGCATCGAGCGCGTGCCCATGACGCTCGTTGCCAGGATGTCAATCGAACCATAGACCTACCGACTTCTTTAGCGCTCCCGCGTTCCCCAACGCACCGCCAACGCTATCGGCAACCCGATTCCAAACATGTGGATGAGGAGGCCGCCGATCAATACGGACTTGGGATAGGACCACGGCCATGTCGTAACGTGAATTGCCGACCGCCGCAGTACCACGCAATTCATGACAACGTAAACACACAGACCGTAGAGGATGCCGGAGATGACCGCCTGTGTGACCATGAATCGAAGCACTCGACTCGCGAGGTAGTAGACGTCCGCGGCAATAAGCGCAATCAGGAAGTGAAACGCCAGACCGAGGGCCGCCGTTTTGAATCCGCTATCATAGGCGCTCCGGCCGAGCGCCCCACTCGCGACCGATTGTAAAATCACGACTGGTGTTCGGCCGCTCCGAATGTAACTGAAAACGCAGGCGTAGGTGATATCCAGCGTGCCGGCGATAAGGCCGCCCAGGAGTATCGCTTGAAATGCTCTCCGCTCACTCACGCAGGATTTGTGCGCGCCTCGATGCCGGTAACTACTTCGGTTTCTTCAACGCCGCCAGTTGCTCGCGGAACTGCGGCAGGTCTTGATTCGTCGGATCGATCTTCGCGAGTTTGTTGAGGGCGTCCTCCGCTGCCTTTGCATCGCCGATTTGCAGCAGTACAAAGCAGTATCCATCCAGCGAAGCAAGATCGTCAGGTTTCTTTAACAAGGCTGCTTTGTACCACTTTGCCGCCGCATCGTAATGTTTCGCGTCCAGGTTTGCGACTCCCAGCATCGCGAGAGTGTCAAAGTCGGTTGGCTTAAGCTTATTCGCCGCCAGCAGGTACTCGATCGCCTGATCGAATCTCTGAATCTGATATTCAAGCTTCGCTGCGGTAATCTGAGCTTCAAAGTCATTCGGATTCTCTCGCGCTTGTTTCATCGCGGTTTGAACGGACGCCAGCATCTGCTGGCCATTCTCTCCCGTTTGATCGGTGGGGACAGGCGGATGGTTTGGCGGCATCGACTGCGTCTGTTGCGGCGTGGCGCGCGGTGCTGCCTCACGCTGGCTGATGATGCTGTGCATCATAAAGCCGACGATAAAGCCCAGCAGCAATCCGATAATGGCGAACATCAAATTGTCTTTGGTCATGATTGATAAGTTTCGCTATGCGGTGGGCTTCAACAGTCCGCGAATCTGTTCGCGCAGCTCAGGATTATTCGTGTGGCCATGGCGGGTGATTGCGTGATTCACGGCTGCTTCGAGAACTTCCTCTTCCGTGCCTTCGAGGCGCAGCGTGCAACCGCTGTCGCTCGGATGGTCACGGCAGTCTATAGATTTTCTTGGGGCGTCTGACATGATGCTACCTTCCTTCTTGAAATGTCCGACAAACTTCAGTTTGTCGCAGGTGGACTCTGATCCGCGGACTAAACGACAAACTGAAGTTTGTCGGACGGCGAGTCTATCGCGAAGTTCGACCAGCGGCCAACTCTCGCGCCTTCGCCATGTGTTCTGAAACGGCGTTCTGCGTTTCAGAACCGGCGGGCAACTTCTGCCAGTACTGTATGGCTTTCTTGTAATCACCGGATTGAAAGGCCGCCTCGCCCGCCAGCGCCAACCCTTTTTCGTTTTTAGGATCGATTTGCAAAGCGCGATTGATCGCTTCAGCTGGCTTGCCACTGAGATTCTTGCTGTTCGACATGGCCAAGGCTTCAGCATAATCGGTCCAGAGGTTGGCGTCGTTAGCCTTCAACGCCGTCGCCCGCGCGTACGCAGTCGCTGCGTTCGCGTAGCTCTCCATCATCGTGTAGCTGCGTCCCAGCATGATCCACCCCTCGGCGTCATTCGGATTTTCTTCCAGGCGTTTCGCCAGCTTATCGACGTTGGCCTGAATCTGTTGCGGCGTCATTTCGCCCGATTGACTTGCGGCTGCGGGCATCGTGCTCGGCGCGGTTTGCGGACTAAGTCCCTTCGGATTTCCTCGGGCCAGGTAGAACCCAATAGCGACAATCGGGATCGCAGCCGCGACGGCGTATGCGACCCTTCGGATGGCCGGCGACTGTGTCGGCGAGGAAGGGGACTCGGGCTTTACCCTCTCGACGTCTGCGAGCAGGCGGCGCTCCAACTCTTCCTTCTCTTTTTGGTATTCCGGTTCGCCAATCAAACCGTTGCGCAAATCCGTTTCGAGTTCCTGGCATTGGTCCTGGTAAACCAAAAGGTTAGCGGCGCGAATCTCGTCGCGCTTGTGCCCTTCGGTGCGCGCGAAGAGTGGCGGCAGGACGAACCACAACGCCAATAGAATCATCAGAGTACAGACTATCCAAAAAAGTAGCATCGTCTTGTGTAACGCAAGCTGTCAGCTTGCGTCCTCCCAAGTTGTGAAAACCGCCAGTTAACAACTTGCGTTACTGGCGCAAAAGTTCTTCCGCCTGCTTTCGTTCGGCTGCCGTCAGCGGCTGGTCTTGAATCAATTCTCGGCGACGTCTGAGATAGCGATACAGCAACAGTGTTCCGGCGAGCAAAAGAACAAACGGGCCGAACCAGAGCAGGTAAGTCGTCGGTTGGACCGGCGGTTTGTACAAGACGAAGTTGCCGTAACGCTGTGTCAGAAAAGCGATGATCTCTTGGTCGCTCTTGCCGGCTCTCATCTGGCCGCGAATCTCCCGGCGCAGGTCTTCGGCGAGATCGGCGCGCGAGTCAGCCAGCGTCTCGTTCTGGCAAACCAGACAACGCAGCTGCTGCGTCAGGGCCTGCATACGCTGTTCGATTTGCGGATCTTCGACAGGCTGCGCGTCTTTCGCCAGCGCCAGCGGCCCGAGCGAAATCAGAAAGAGAAAAAGAATCAGGGCGCGCTTCATTGATTTAACTGCTTAGCTAACGGCAGAATCTTGTTCTGCCAGACATCTTCCGTGATTGGCCCGATCTGTTTGAATCGAATCACTCCGTTGCGATCGATCAGATAACTCTCGGGTGCGCCATAAACGCCGTAGTCGATCGAGACGCGGCCGTCGACATCAAACGCCGTTTGTGTGTACGGGTTGCCAAATTCGTTGAGCCACTGCAACGCGGCGCCGCGCTCGTCTTTGTAATCGACGCCGTAAATCGGCACGACGCCGGTCTTCGCGAACTGAACCAGGAGCGGGTGTTCTTCCCGGCAGGCAACGCACCACGTTCCCCAAAAGTTCAGGAGCCAAACCTTGCCGTGCATTTCTTTGGCAGAGAAAGTCGCGTTCGGTTTCTGCAACTGCGGCAATTGGAATTCAGGAGCTGGTTTGTTAATCAGAGGGGAAGGAACTTCGTGTGGATCGCGACGCAGGCCGACCAGCAAAAAGAGAACCAGCACGATGAACAGGCCCAGCGGGATTAGAAGCAGACGGTTCATGGCTTATTCCGCCGTTCCGGTTGCTGTGGTCGTGACCGGCGCCACCGTTCCGGACTTGCTCGCGGGAGCTTGCTCAGCTTCCTTTCGCGCTGCCAGGGCGTAACGACGATCCGATACCGCAAAGGCGCCTCCCAATGCCATCAGCAGTGCGCCGCCCCAAATCCAGTTGACCAGCGGTTTGTGATAGACGCGCACGGTCCAGGCGCCGTTGCCAACTTCGTCGCCGAGCGCTAAATACAAATCACGAAAGATGCTGCGGTCGATCGCCGTTTCCGAAGTTACACTTTGCGCCGTTGTGAAGGCGCGCTTTTCCGGATGCATCATCGCGACCGGCGAGCCCTTACTGGTCACTTCGATATCGGCGCGCATCGCCTGATAGTTGGGTCCAGTCACTTGTTCGAGGTTTCGCAATCGAAAGTCGTAACCACCGACATTGACCGTGTCGCCAAGGTTCATCTTGACGTCTTTCTCAGTTTGATAGCTGGTGACCACGGTCACGCCGGCGATGAAAACTGCCACCCCAAGGTGAGCCAATTGCATTCCGTAATAGCTGCGCGCGGTCGTCCTGAGCTTTGTGAAAAAGCCCGATCCCTCGCTCGGCCGGAGCCGGCTCCAGGCATTCAGTAAGACGGTGACGACAATCCAGAATACCAGCAAGAGCCCGAGGCTCACGCGCCACTTCCAACCGCCGATAACGAACGGGAGCGCTACTGCCATTACGAAACTCAAAACGAATGCCCAGCGCAAGCGCACCACGAGATCAGGTAGCTTCGCTTGCTTCCAGCGCGCGATGGGTCCCACGCCAATCAGAAACGCCGCCGGCGCCATCAGCGGCACGAACACGGCGTTGAAGTAAGGCGGGCCCACCGAGAGCTTTCCCAGATTGAGCGCATCAACAAACAGCGGATACAAAGTGCCTAGCAAAACCGATCCAGCCGCGACGATTAGCAGCACGTTGTTCGTCAGCAAGAGTGATTCGCGTGAGAGCAGATCGAACTTTGATCCCAACCCAACCTGTTTCGCGCGCCAGGCGTAGAGCGCAAGCGACCCGCCGATTACCAAAGTCAGAAATGCCAGGATGAAAATCCCTCGCTTGGGATCGGTTGCGAACGCATGGACCGACGTCAGGACTCCTGAGCGGACGAGGAAAGTTCCGAGCAAGCTCAAGGAAAACGCCGCGATCGCCAGCAGCACTGTCCAGCTCTTGAACCCGCCGCGCTTCTCCGTGACCGCGAGCGAGTGAATCAGAGCAGTGCCCACCAGCCATGGCATGAACGAAGCGTTCTCAACCGGGTCCCAAAACCACCAGCCGCCCCAACCTAGTTCGTAGTAAGCCCAGAAACTTCCCAGGGCGATGCCGCAGGTGAGAAACATCCACGCCACTGTCGTCCACGGTCGCGACCAGCGCGCCCAGGTGGCGTCCAGGCGGCCGCCAATGAGCGCCGAGATCGCAAAGGCAAAGGCCACACAAAATCCTACATAGCCCATGTAGAGCATCGGCGGATGTGCGACCATTGCCACGTCCTGGAGCAGGGGATTGAGGTCGCGGCCATCCGCCGGCACGGGAAACAGACGGTCGAATGGATTCGACGTCAGCAACATGAAAAGCAAAAAGCCGGTACTGATAACTGCCATTACGCTCAGGACGCGCGCCACGATCTCATCAGGAAGGTGCCTGCTAAACAGCGTGACTGCGACCATCCAGATCGTCAGCATGAAGGTCCAAAGCAAAAGCGATCCCTCGTGTGATCCCCACGTCGCCGCCAGACGATAGTGAAGCGGCAATTGCGAGTTGGAGTTCGTCGCTACATTAAGCACCGAGAAATCGTTGTTGATGAATGAATATGCGAGACAGCAGAACGCGGTCGCTACAAACAGAAATTGCGCCTGCGCCGCTGGACGCGCGACCCCGACGAGTTGCGGAATCCCCCGCGCAGCGCCAATCAGCGGCAGCGTCGCCTGGGTCAAAGCCAGAAGGAGCGCGAGTATCAGCGCGAATTGTCCAATTTCAGGAATCATTTCCGGAGCGCACGCATCCTTGCGTGCGGTACGCCGGCATCCTTGCCGGCAGAACGCCTATTTCGAGAGGGTTTTTGCCGCATCATTCGCCGAGTTCTTAACCTTGTTCATGTCCTTTGCCTGGTCGAGGGCGCGCGCGGCTTCGGGCGGCATGTAGTTCTCGTCGTGTTTCGCCATAATCTGATCGGCATAGAAGGTTCCGTCTGGTCCGACGCGACCTTGCGCCACGCAACCGCGGCCTTCTTTGAAAAGGTCCGGAAGGATTCCCTTATATACGACCGGAATGGTATTCGCGGTGTCGGTCACGGTGAAGTGTATGGTCAATCCATCAGTATCGCGTTTCAGCGTTCCGTTTTGAACCAGGCCGCCGATGCGAAAAGTTTTCCCGACCGGCGCTTCTTTCGTGGCGATCTGCGTCGGGCTGAAAAAGAAGACGAGATTATTTCGAAAAGCTCCGAGCACGAGGTATGTCGCCAGACCGATCGCGGCCAGACAAGCAAAGATAAAGACAGCTCTCTTGTGACGTGTTTTCATAAGACCAAGTTCGGCTTAATCGCTAGGCGTGTTGTGTGAAACCTTCCGTTTCCGCTGCCACAACATCAAAACTTCACCGCCCAGCAGAATCAAGGTTACGCCATACGATCCCCACACGTACAGCGCGTAACCACCCATCGAAAGGAATTCTGACAAACTGTTCCAATGCATCTTCGTCCCTACGCCTCCGCTTCAGCCAGCCACGGCGCTTCGTGCTCTCTTTCTCGGATAATGCAACGTACGCGGACCAGAACTACGGCAATCGAATAAATCCAGCAGGCAGCGAGCAAAATCAACATGGCCGCGAGCATCGACGGGGCCATCTTGAAACTCTTCGCGGTTATGGTAGCGCCCTGGTGCAAGCTGTTCCACCACTGCACGGAAAAATAAATGATCGGGACATTGATTACGCCGACCAGGGCCAGCACCGCGCCGGCGCGATCGGCGCGCCGCGCGTCGTCGATAGATGACTGCAGCGAAATAAATCCGATGTAGAGGAACATCAGGATCAAGGTCGAGGTCAGCCGCGCATCCCAAACCCACCAGACACCCCACGCCGGGCGGCCCCAGAGCGATCCCGTCACCAATGAAATGAGAGTGAAGATCGCGCCGGTTGGCGCAATTGCCGTGGCCATCATCGACGACAGCCGCGCATTAAATGCCCACCCGATTCCCGCATAGATCGCCAACAGCACGTACAGGAACATTCCCATCCAGGCGGCAGGCACGTGAATAAAGATGATGCGATACGCCTCGTGTTGTTGATAATCAGTCGGCGCCACGAAGAAACTTACGTACAGGCCAACGACGAAAATCAACGCTGACGCGGTAGCAAACCAGGGAATCATTTTGCCTGCAAGTGGGTAGAAGTTCGCAGGGGCTGCGTATTTGTACCAATTAATGGTTCGTTTGCTCATGAAAATCTCGCACCTTCGTTGCCAAGCGCGTCGGAATGCGTCGCCGTTACAAGTTTCATTCCACAGATATGCGCAATGCCGCGCTTGTTGCCCACGGTGCAAACACGATTGAGAGAACCAAAGTCGCCGCCTGCAACAGGAGATATGGCTTCGCGTCCAAGCCACCGATGCTGGCCTCGATCGCGCCCGCGCCAAAGATCAGCACTGGGACGTAAAGGGGCAAGACCAATAGTGCCACCAGGACATTCGCGCTGCGCAATCCCAGGGTCAATGCCGCGCCAATCGAGCCAATCATGCTCAAGACCGGCGTTCCCAGCAAGAGTGACACCACGATGAGCGCCAGCGTATTCCCGGACAAACCGAACTGAAGCCCAACCACCGGCGCAATCACAACCAACGGAATTTCCGAAACAATCCAGTGTGCCAGCACTTTGCCTACGACCAACAAGTATACGGGCTGTGGCGTCAGCAGGATTTGCTCGAGCGACCCGTCCTGATAATCGTTCCCGAACAAACGCCCCAGTGACAGCATTGATGCCAGCAGCGCCGCCACCCAAACGACTCCCGGCGCGATCCTTCGCAGTAACTGAACCTCAGGCCCAATACCGAGCGGGTAGAGGCTGACCACGATTACGAAAAAAAAGAGCGTGGCGAGCACGTCGGTTCGGCGCCGCCAGGCGAGAATCAGGTCTCGCCAAACGATCCAACGAAACATCGACTGAAGCGAGGGCGCGGTCACCTACAATTCTATCCGCTGCATTTGTCCTGCTGACAGATTCATTTCCTGGTGCGTAGCGATGATTGCCATGCCGTCGCCGCCCAGGTGTTCGCTGATCAAGTTCCGAGCCAGCGCTGCTCCGTCGTCATCGAGCGACGCCAGCGGTTCATCCAGAATCCAAAGCCTCGCGCGCAAGGCCAGCAAGCGCGACAACGCCAGACGTCGTCGCTGCCCTGCTGAAAGCAAACGCGCCTGCAAATTTCGCTGCCTGCTCAAGCCCACGCGTTCCAGAATCGCCTGCGCCTCGGGCTTGTCTAGCGTGTGCCCGGCAACGCCGCTCGCGATTCGCAAATTCTCAATCGGATTCAGCTCGTCCTTCACGCCGGTCTGATGGGCGACGTACGCGATTGCTCCGAAGTATTCGTCGCCCAGGCTGCGTATGTTTTCTCCCTCCCAACGCACTTCGCCTGCGACCGGCGCCACCAAGCCGCAAACAATTCTCAGGAGGCTGGTCTTCCCGCACCCGTTCGGTCCGAACGCCTGCAAAGCGCCGCCCGCGCGCAAAGAAAAATTAAGCCCGCTAAACAATCGTCGTTCGCCGCGTGCGCAGCTTAGGTTCAGGGCTTCAAGCATTGCTTGCTTTCAGGGTCGCGTTGAGACTCGGCGGGCATAGAGCGAATGGAAACTGTCGTTGCTACCTTGCCGCGCTGTCTCATTTCAGCTAAAAGAGAAGACATCTTAGCATGAGACACTACTCTCGCAATGAATCCCAGCGAACAACCAATTGAGCGCGATGCGCAGGTGTTGAGGCTCCATGAGCAGCTCGTGGAAATCGAACAGCGGCTGATTCCCACCGGCCTGCACGTCTTTGGGCGCGCGTCTGAGCTCAATGAAACGGCAGACCTGCTGCGGATGGTCGCGTCGTTTGACCGGCCCGAGTGCGGGGCCCGCGCATTGCCCAAACTGGTTGCGGAAGCGCTGGGAATCGAGGGTTACGACGCCTTGGTTCAAGAAGCGTCGGCGAGTGAAACCAGAAATCTGGTTGATGGCATAGTTTCGGAGGCCGTCCGGCGGTTTTGTGAAAGCGGCGCAGATGCCGGTGCGAGCTGGCTGAATTCTCGGTCAGGCGTCGAGCGCGAACAATCGCTCCCGACTTTTCGTTTGCTGGCGAACATCACTGAACAACTGGACTCGAATCACGAAATGGATTCGCTGTTGCGCGCGTTACGAGGCGAATACATCGAGCCCAGTCCCGGCGCGGACATCGTGCAGAATCCCCAGGTGCTTCCGACCGGGCGCAATACGCACGCGATCAATCCTTACTCAGTTCCTTCGCAGATGGCGTTCACGCGCGCCGAGCGAACTGCCGAAGCTCTGCTGTGTCGATACTATGATGAACATGGCCGTTATCCACGCGCGATGGCGCTGGTGCTTTGGGGTCTGGACAACATAAAGACGCAGGGCGAAGGCGTGGCCCAGGCGCTGTGGTTGCTCGGTGTGCGACCGGTTCGTGATGCGCTGAATCGCGTGACCGAGATTGAAGTAATTCCTTTGGAAGAGTTGAAGCGCCCGCGCATGGACGTCGTGATGACGGTCTCGGGAATCTTTCGCGATTTGTTTGCGCCGACGATGGCGCTGCTCGACAAAGCAGTGCGACGCGTGGCGGCGCTCGATGAACCGCTCGATATGAATTGCGTGCGGCGGAACGTAGCGGAAAGGATCGAGGCGGAAGGTGCGGAGTTCGATGACGCCGTGACGCGGGTATTTTCAAATGCGCCCGGCAACTATGGCACTAACGTGAATTTTATGGTGATGCAGTCGCAATGGGAGACGGCAGACACGCTGGGCGATCTGTTCGTTACGCGTAAATGCTTTGCGTACACGCGCGACTCAAGGGGGCGAACGATCGAAGGACGCGAAGCGCCGCAGTTAATGGACGATGCGTTATCACGCGTCGAAGCGACATTCCAGAACATAGATTCATTCGAAATCGGGATCACCGACGTCGATCACTATTTTGAATATCTCGGCGGCATTTCCAGGGCGGTTGAAAAACGCGCTCAGGCTCGGCCATCGATTTATTTGTCCGATTCGCTTTCACCGCAGACGAAGATTCGATCGCTGGAAGAGACCATCAGGCTTGAGACGCGCTCAAAGACCCTGAATCCGAAGTGGTACGAAGGAATGCTCAAGCATGGGTTCCGCGGAGTGGCTGAGATCGAGAATCACGTCTTGAATACTTTTGGCTGGAGCGCGACCGCGGACGCCGTCGACCCATGGATTTACACCGAAATTGCCAAGACGTTTCTGCTGGATGCCGAGATGCTCGATCGCTTGCAGGAATTGAATCCGTATTCGGTCCTCTCGCTGGCGAAGCGTCTGCTCGAAGCGCATGATCGCGGATATTGGAATCCCGACGAGAACATATTGGAAGGGTTGCGCGACCTTCTCGACAACCTCGAGAGTAAGCGCGAAGGAGTGGCGTGAAGGTATCTGTATTTTACGTTGGGTCGAGTTTGCTGGCGCCGCTGAAGAACGCGGAGCGTGAGCTTAGTCGCGAATACGGATTGGATTTGCATGTCGCGGCTTACAACTTCGGGGCTGCATTTTCCGACGACGAATGGAACGTGATTGCGAATGACCTGCGCGAAAGCGAAGTCGTCTTCGTTATTCACGTGATCGATGGCGAGAATGCCTCGCGCCTGCTGCCGCTACTCGATGCGCGCGGAAAGCGCGGTGCGGTTATCGTCATCAACTGCATGCCTGAGTTGATGAAGCGCACGCGTATGGGCAGGTTGGATTTCGCGAGGCTGCCGGGAACAGGTTCACGCAAAGCCGCAAAGGCGCAAGGCACCGCAAAGGAACAAGACGAGGCTGCGAGGGCGAGCAGTCTGCTTGGCTCGATCGGGTCGTGGATTGGCAAGCAATCTCGTGGCAGCGCCAAGAACAATGGCAACGGGAATGGTCACGGTCGCGCGCAATATCTTGAGTTAGCAAATCGTTTGCCGGCGATCCTGCGATTCGTGCCGACCGCCGGCGCCCTGCGCGACGTGAAGAACTACCTGACGCTCTTCTGCTATTTCCTGCAACCGACGCCGGCGAACATTCGCTCGATGCTGCTGCACGCGTTGAAGCATTACGCGTCCGAGGAAAAGTTGAAGCGCATCAAGATTCCACCGCCAGAGACGATGCCAGCGGTGGCGATATATCATCCAGACGCGACCAGCCTGTTTGAGAGTTTTGATGACTACCAAAAGTGGTATGTCGCTCAAAGGCAAAAGGAAAAAGTAAAAAGGCAAAAAGAGGATCGCTCAGAACCGCTCGATCCAAACACGACAGTTGGGCTTCTATTGATGCGTCCTCAAATTGTCAGCAACACGCGGAAGCATTACGACGGTTTGATTCGCGCGATTGAAGCTGAAGGGCTCAGCGTGGTTCCGGCGATTTCGACTCTGATGGACAATCGCCAGGCGTGCGAGAAGTTTTTCGTTGACCGAGGCGAAGCGGGGGAAGGCAGAAGGCAGAAAGCAGAAGGCAGAAAACAAAAGGCAACTGACGGCCGACAACCGACTAATAACAAGCTTCGATCGCGCGTCAGCCAAATCGTTTCGCTCACTGGATTCAGCTTCGTAGGTGGCCCCGCGATGAACGACAGCGACGCGGCGGCGGAATATCTCGCTGGATTGAACGTGCCTTATCGATCGCTGGTGAGTCTGGACACGCAAACCATCGACTCGTGGCGCGAATCGCCGACTGGTCTTAATCCCGTGCAGACCGGAATGCAGGTGGCAATTCCAGAGATCGACGGAGCCACTGAGCCGTTTGTGTTCGGCGGAATTCCAGCGCGCGGGGTTGAACCTGCCGCGTTAGAGGTCCGTTGCCAACGCATCGCCCGACGTTTGAAGCGTTGGAGCCGTTTGCAGACGACGCCGCGAAGCGAAATCAAACTTGCGCTGGTCGTCTATTGCTTTCCGCCGAACAAGGGCAACGTCGGCACGGCGGCAGACCTCGACGTACTTGCAAGCGTCTGGGACGTTCTCAAGAGTTTGCAGCACGACGGCTACGAGGTGCACATTCCTGAAAGCGTGGATGCTCTGCGCTCGCTGCTGTTGGGCGGAAGTTCCGAAGTCGCCGGCGCGACCGCGAACGTAGCCTACCGAATGAACATGGATGAGTACCGGCGGCTGTGTCCGTTCGTCGAGGACATCGAAGCTGAATGGGGACCAGCGCCCGGAGCCATCAATTCATCGGGCGGCGAGCTGCTGATTCAGGGGATACAACTCGACAACGTTTTCATCGGCGTGCAGCCGACGTTTGGCTACGAAGGCGATCCGATGCGCTTGCTGGTGGCGAAAGGCGGCGCGCCCCATCATGGATTCGCGGCATTCTATACTTATATGGAAAACGTTTTTCGGGCCGATGCAGTTGTACACGTCGGAACGCATGGCGCAATGGAGTTCATGCCCGGCAAACAGGTAGGGCTTTCAGAGTACTGCTGGCCCGATCGCTTGATTGGCGAGTTGCCGAACATCTACATCTACAGTGTCAACAATCCTTCGGAAGGCACAATCGCGAAGCGGCGCTCGTATGCCGAACTGATCTCCTACCTGACCCCGCCGATTGAAAACGCCGGACTGTATCGAGGGCTCGCTTCGCTAAAGGAATTGATTTCGAGTTATCGACAGTCGGCTGACCAGCAAGAGCGCGAACATCTGTTTGAATCAATCGAGCAGTACCGGAGAGATTTGAATCTTGGCGGTGCGGGAGCGGGGGCAAGCCCACCTTCCTGACCCCGAGCTAATATTTCTTGAGAGATCGTTTCAACGTGGAAACCAACTCGACCTTAAGGAAAATCAGGACGTCGAAACCTCTCAGGTCTGGAAGGTGGGCTTGCCCCCGCCCGCGGTCAGTCGAGCTCTGAATTCTTCCGAACGAAGGCGATGCTTGAAGACCTCAACTCCGTTAATTGACAACACCGGGATCTCATGACGGTATCGAGCGAACAGGTCAGGGTCGCTTTCGATATTGACCACGTGGAGCGTGTACAGTTCGGAGCAGTCGGCCCGGAGAATCTCGGCTTTCATCTCGTCACAGAGATGACAGCCCGGCTTGCTATAAAGAATCACCTTGGATTTGCGCTCCACTTCCTTCTGCCCTCCCTGGGGTTTGGCCAAAACGCACGCCGGACTTTTGCCAATTGTCTGCTTGCTTACGCAGTCGCGAACGTAGTATAAAAGTCGGCTGCCGCGCCATCTTATAATTGTTTTGGGCGCGGTCGCACTTCTAGTGAAAGAGAATAAATCCGGTTTTCGCAGAGACACTCATCCCTGTGTTGGCGGGGGACTGTATTATTGACACACAATCCCGGCGTTGAAGTGTGAGCGACGCGAACTCCGAAAGCGTCGCTTCGAACTGCAAAGGCGGAGGTCAATCTAACTGGTGGATAGTAGTCCGACTAATCAGGCGTCTGTAGCCGCACCCGAAGCGAAAGCTCCAGCGAAGCCCGCGCCGAAAGCCGCGTTGGTTGAGTCTGCTCCTGAGCCGAGCGTTTTCAAGACTCGCCGGCGAATCGTCTGGGGAAGCGTTGCCGGCTTCTTGACAATGTGCTTCTTGATGTTCGTGCGCTTCTTTCTACCGCGGACAATCTTCGAGCCCTCCAGCACCTTCAAGATCGGCTTTCCCGGCGACTATGCGCTTGGCGTCGATACCAAATACCAGCAGCAATATCGCATCTGGGTAGACAAGACTTCGGATCGTCTGTTCGTGGTCTATGCGCGGTGTACGCATCTGGGTTGCACGCCCGATTGGAAGGCCAGCGAAAACAAGTTCAAGTGTCCGTGTCATGGCAGCGGCTATGACAGCGAGGCGATCAATTTCGAAGGCCCGGCGCCGCGTCCGATGGATCGCGCTCACGTCGAAATCGATGCCGAAGGTCAGATTGTGGTTGACACGAGCCGACTCTATAAATGGCCAAAGGGCGAGAAGAACGAATTCAACGAGCCGGGCGCATACATTTCGTTGTAGGTTCAGAGCGGCCTGTGATGGCGCGCGGGTAAGAGGAGTCAGAACCGCCTGCGGTAGCGGGCGGGCACAGAGATGGACGAAGCTAAAGATCAGAAGGAAGCCAAGCAGCTAACCGGCGAGAAATCCGATGCCGGTTTGGTTGAGCGCGCCAAAGAAACAGCCGGCGCGCTGAAAGACCGTGCGCTGGACGAAGCCAAAGAGTACAAAGATCCGCAGCAAACCCAGCTTTGGAAATCGATCTTTCGTGTCTCGCATGAGCGTTCCGATCCGCGCAACCGCAGCCTGGCAATTCTCTCAAACGTCTTTCTTCATCTTCATCCGGCAAAGATCAATCGCGACGCGGTGCGCTATCGGTACACCTGGGGAATGGGTGGGATCACGTTCTACCTTTTCATCGTGCTCACGTTTACCGGCGTTCTGCTGATGTTCTATTACCATCCGAGCAAGATTGTCGCGTTCCGAGACATTCTATACCTCGAGCACGACGTGCCGTTCGGAAAGCTTTTGCGGAACATGCATCGCTGGGCGGCGCACCTGATGGTGATCACAACTTGGCTGCACATGTTTCGCGTGGTGCTGACGGGTTCGTACAAGAGGCCGCGCGAGTTCAACTGGTGTGTCGGTGTCGTGCTTTTGGTGCTGACGCTGCTGCTTTCGTTTACCGGATATCTGCTGCCGGACGATCAGCTTGGCTTCTGGGCGGTCACGGTGGGCACGAACATGGCGCGGGCGACTCCTATGCTCGGTAACGAAGGGCCGTTCGGCGCGAAGCTTGGTCTGACGCCTTATAACGATATCCGCTTCGGTCTGCTGGGCGGATCGATCGTGGACGCGAATGCTTTGCTGCGCTCGTACATCTGGCACTGCATCGGCATTCCGCTGGTCGCATCGATCTTTATGGCCGTCCATTTCTGGCGCATTCGAAAGGATGGAGGGATTTCCGGGCCGGCGCCGGTGATGCTTGAATCAGAGATGAAAGTTCCGAAGAAGAAATGAGCGCAATCGTCAATCCTAAGCCGAAGTCACGACGCAATCAGCTGATCGGGTTGTTTGTGGTGGCCGTGTTGCTCGGCTTGTTCATTTATTCCGTTCAGGATTGGCATCAGCTCTGGAAGGTCGCTTCGTCACCCGACAACATTCCGATCGTAGCAATGCTCTTCCTGGTGCCCTTCTTTACCTGGTTGGGAATCAAGCAAGCCCGGGCCAACGACCAACTGATTGACGAACTGCAGGCCGATCCGAAGTTAGCCAAGACCCACCATCGCAAAGCCGAGCCCTGGCGTCCGGGTTGGGCGAAGGAGTTGCACGTCTGGCCTTATCTGGTGCGCATCGAATTTCTCGCCGCGGTGATCGTGACCGTCATCCTCTACATCTGGTCGATCACTTTGAACGCGCCGCTGGAAGAGCCTTCGAATCCGAATCTCACGATGAACCCGTCGAAAGCGCCGTGGTACTTTCTCGGGTTGCAGGAGATGCTGGTCTATTTCGATCCGTGGATTGCCGGCGTGGTCATGCCTTCAATCATCATGATTGGATTGATGGTATTTCCGTACGTCGATTCCAATCCGCTCGGCAACGGTTATTACACGATCAAGCAGCGGCGTTTTGCCCTCAACATGTTCAACTGGGGCTTTTTGATGTGGATACTCTTGATCGTCATCGGCACTTTCATCCGCGGGCCAGGGTGGATCTGGTTTTGGCCGGGACAGACCTGGGATCACAACACGGTCGTCTTTGATCGCAACCGCGATCTGCACGAGATAGTCGCTTCGATTCCCGGGTTGGGTTTTGTCGGGAGCAACTGGGTCGCGAAGGCAATCTTTGGCCTGATCATCGTCGGTGGGTTCTTTGTGATTGGAGGACTCTTCTTCCACTGGCTGATGAAGCGGGGGCAATTCAAATTCAGTTATTTGGTGTCGCCGGCAAAGCTAAGACAATGGGCGACGGTGGCCGATGAATTCGAGCTGAAGCTCCTCTCAAAGACGAGCATCTTGCAGTACATGACGTTTCAGTTTTTCGCCGTAAGCGTTTTGCTGGCGATGCCAGTAAAGCTTTTTCTGCGGCTGGTTTTTACGATCAAATACGTTTGGGTAACTCCGTGGTTCAACGTCTGATCGCGGTGTCCGACAAACTTCAGTTTGTCGTTTAGGTTGATTCGACAAACTGAAGTTTGTCGGACATAACATTAGGAATCATAACTTTGGCAGAACCGATCGAATCTCTGATTAAGAAGGAAGAGGAGCCCGCGCGCGATCCCATCGTCAGCACTTCGACGAGCGCGATCATTCTCGTGTGCACGCTCTTGCTAATCGGCGTGTCGGCGTGGGCGCTGTATGACGAAGCGTATGGCCAGCGGCCGTGGAAGGGAATTCAACGCGAATTCGTCAAGCGTTACACAAGTTACCTGAAGAGCATTCGCAAAGACGCCGGCAAATCGGAAGCAGAGGTAAAAGAGACTCCCGAATACCAACAACTCGACGCCGACTCGAAGGCCGCCGACGAGCGTGTGCGCGATCGCCGCAAGGAAATTGACGATCAGGTTGGTAAAGTCCAGGCCAGGCTCGACGCGGTCACCGATCCTTTCCAAAATCAGCGCGGCAAAATTGTTGTGATCACGTTCAAGCTGGAAACGGCGCCGAGCAATTTCTGGCAGAACTACTACGACCGGCAACTGAAGGCGAAACAGAAAGAAGTGGTCACTGTCGATCTGCCCGCGGCCGACACTGGCAAAATAGGCCGCGAGAAGATGGACTTCAAGCAGCTTGAAGAGTCGTTCAACGGACTTCGCGAGCAAAAGGCAAAGTTGCTGGGAGAGAAGGCCGAGCTACTAAAAGAACCGAGCGAGTTGGCAAAGCGGCGTGATGACTACCTGAAGAATCACGTCAGTGGATTGACGCAGAAGAACATCGACGACCTGATCAGGAAGAACGAGAACTCTTTCGACTACACGATCCTCGGACACCAACTTAATGTTAATGAGTACGGCATCGTCGATCGGTGTGAGATTTGCCACCTCGGCACTCGCGAACCGCTCACGATCACGCCTGCGAACATGGCGCCCGGCGGGCCGGGAAAGAAACCAGACGAGTTGGCGAACGCTTTCCGTAGTCATCCGCGCAAAGAGCTTCTGCAGATTCACAATCCCGAGAAGTTCGGCTGCTCTGCCTGTCACAACGGCAATGGCCGCGCGACGACCACGGCGGAAAAAGCGCACGGCTTGAATCCGTTCTGGCTGCACCCGCTCTATCACAAAGAAAACACTGAGGCCGGTTGCCAGATGTGCCACGCCAACGATCGCGTGACGCAGGGCGCGGACAAGCTGAATCTCGGCAAGGACTTGTTCTATCAACGCGGTTGCATGGGTTGTCATCGGATGGAAGCGTTTGATCGCGAAAGCGATGCGCTGACAAATGCACGCCAGCAAATCACTCAGCTTGAAGAGCAGATCGCGGCCAACGAGCGGCAGGCCAAACAGGACGAAGCTTCGAACGTCGAAGATGAAAAGGAGCTGCGACGGTTAAAGGATGAAGCCGAAGGTTTGCGGGTAACAAACAGCCAGCTAGCAGCGCGCATCGACGAACTGAACGTGCAGACCAGATACCTGCAGCAGGATCAGAAAAAGATTGGTCCGAATCTGAAGGATGTGCGCCTGAAGCTGCGCAAGGAATGGATTCCGCTTTGGCTGAAAGACCCACAGGCATTTCGTCCCGGCACCAAGATGCCGACGTTTTGGCGCTTTGAGGTAGACGGCGAGGAAGGGCAGAAGGATTTGAAGGCGGTAGCCGCGTACCTTTGGCAGCAGAGCTTTGATGGCAAAGTCCCGGCGCAGCAACAAGGTGACAAGACTCACGGCAAAGATTTGTTCGAATCGCGCGGCTGTCTGGCCTGCCATTCAATCGGTGAAGATACCAATAAGGTCGGCGGCACGTTCGCCGCGAACCTGACCAAGGTGGGCGAGAAAGATAACTTTGATTATATCGTGCGCTGGATCTATAACCCGCGCGAACGCTGGGCGCCTTACTGTCCGAAAGAGAAGCGCGACTTGACGCCGGAAGACTACAGCAAGCACGGCAAGCCTTTTATTTTCGACACCGAACTCAACTCGAAATGTCCGAACGATGGCGCGGAGTTGCAGGTGCAGAACATGACTGTGATGCCGAACCTGCGTCTGTCGGAACCGGACGCGCGCGACATCGCGACCTATTTGTTCTCGCTGTCATCGCCGCCGTCGGCCGGCGATGCCTCGTTCATGGACGACGCAAAGCTGGCCGAGGAAGGGAAGTCCGAGATCAAGCAGTACGGCTGCGCCGGCTGTCATGAGATCAAGGGATTCGAGGAAGAGCAGCGCATCGGGAAAGAGTTAACGATGGAGGGCGCAACGCCGCTCGAACGGCTCGACTTTGCGTTGCTGACGCAGGACGCCGAATACGGACGCGAGGTATTGAAGGACGCAAACGGCAAGAAGATCAATCTGCACCCCGACGAAAAAGAGAAGGAGTGGTACAACCACCGAGGCTTCTTTGAGCACAAGCTGAGCGACCCGGCAATCTACGACACGGGCAAATCAAAGTTGCTTGAGCCGAAGGATCGTCTGCGCATGCCGCGACCGTTTCTGACTGAGCAATGGCGCGACAGCTTGACGACGCTGTTGCTCGGCAGTGTCGGCCCCGAAGGCGCGAATGTGCCGGCGTCGCTCTTCTACAATCCGCAGGATCAAAGACGGCAGGACATTCAAAACGGTTGGTGGGTAATCAAGAAATACAACTGTATGGGCTGTCACATCGTGCAGCCCGGCCAACACGTAGAGGTCTTTAACAACTCAGCCGACCCGGCTATCGCCGCGGGGGCAGTGCTGACATCGCTGTCGTTCTATGCAAACACGAAAGAGTTTCTGCCGCCGCAGTTGAGCAGTGAAGGCGCGCGCGTCGATCCGGATTGGTTGCTGAAGTTCTTGAAGGATCCTTCGATGATGCAGGCGAACGAGAAGCCGGCCATTCCAAGTTCGGCGCCGGCGGCTTCACCGGGAGCGAAGGCCGCGGGCAGTGCGAACGATCAGAGCGGCGGGCGTTTGCAGCCACAGCCCGGCGTGAACCGGAACGGCGTGCGGCCTTATCTGCAGGTGCACATGCCGACGTTCAATTTTTCGCCAAACGAATTGCGCGTACTGGTGCGCTTCTTCATGGCGGTATCGTCGCAGAACGAGCCGTACATCAAAGAGCCGATGGATCCGATGACTGAGTCAGAGAAGTCGATCGCACGGAACATCTTTGTCTCAGGCACGCCTTGTCTGAAGTGTCACATCACCGGCGAACCGGCGCATGATGCGAAGGCGATTGCACCAAACTTCCTGCTGGCCAGTCAAAGGTTGAAGCCGGAGTGGACGTTCCGCTGGCTGCTGGATCCTTCGCAGATCGCGCCGGGCACGGCGATGCCGACGGGCCTGTTCAAGAAAGACGGGGAGCGCTGGATCGTGAATCTGCCGAAGCCGCCGTCTGATGTCGCCGGTTATCACAACGATCACGCGCGTCTGCTGGTGCGTTACATGTTCCTGATGACGCCGGACGAGCAGCGGAAGTTATTGTCGGCGTCACCCGCGCCGGCTGCAGCGGCGCCGGCGACTCAGCAACCGCAGAAGGTAGGGCACCATGCGAGGAGCGGCAGTAGGCGGACAAGTCATCATCGTCAGAACCACCTGCGGTAGCGGGTGGTTGAATTGATTTAGTAGTCGAACTCATTGGGCAGGATCAACCGCCCGCTACCGCAGGCGGTTCTGACAGAAAGAGCGCAACTAACGTTGGTGCTCAAAGCGCCCGTAGGGTATGCTAACTGCCAAATTTGAAGTCATTTCAATTGGAGGAATCAAAAATTATGTTTAGTAAAAGTGCACGATTGTGGCTGGGCTTGATTGCCGCGGCGAGCCTGCTTTCGTTGGCGTCGTCATGCAGCAACAAAGAGCCAGAACCAGGGCCGGGTGGTCCGGAGGGAAAAGCCTACACGTCAAAGGGTGATGAAGGAACAATCTCCGGCAAGATTTCTTTCACCGGCGCTGCTCCCGAGGCTAAGAAGATCGATACTTCAGCCGATGCGGCTTGCACCAGCAAGAGCCCGAACCTGATGACCGAAGACTGGGCGGTCAAGGACGGCAAGCTCGCGAATACCTTTATCTACATCAAAGAGGGAACGCTGGCTGACAACTCGAAAATCGGCGATTACACTTTCACCGCTCCTTCGGCAGCCGCCACGCTGGATCAGACAGGTTGCCACTACAAACCGCATGTGGTGGGTGTGGTCGTGAACCAGAACATCAGCATCACCAACAGCGACCCGACCACTCACAACATCCACTTCATGCCCGCGAACAACCCTGACTGGAATCAGTCACAAGTGAACGGGGCCGCAGCGTTGACGCATAAAATGGCGCACGCCGAAGTGCTGGTCCCGGTTAAGTGCAACCAGCATCCGTGGATGAAGTCGTACGTCGGCGTCATGAAGAGTCCCTTCTTTGCGGTGAGCGCAGAAGACGGTAGCTTCACGATCAAGGGCGTGCCGCCGGGCAAGTACACGGTGGTAGCGTGGCATGAGGGCGGAGCCAAGGGCACAGAGAAGACAATGGAAGTAACCGTTCCCGCGAAGGGTGCGGCTACAGCCGACTTCGCCTTCGGCGCCAGCGCAGCCTTGAGTGGACAGCCGAGTTCGCTCCCGATGTTGCCGGCGTTGGAAGTGCCGATGCCCATGAAGCACTAGGAATTGCGGATTTCGGATTGCGAATTGCGGATTGGAAAGCGCGCAGCTCTTCAATTTCGCAGTTCGCAATTCGAGATTCGAAATCTTTATGTCCAAGGGTGTTCATCGCTTTGCGCTGCTGGTGGCGGGCGCAACGTTCTTTCTCATCATCGCAGGCGCGAACGTTACCAGCCGTGACGCGGGACTCGCGGTCCCGGATTGGCCTTTGGCTTTCGGACAGTTCTTTCCGAAAATGGTCGGCAATGTGTTCTGGGAACACGGCCACCGTCTGGTCGCGACCAGTGTCGGAATCCTGACGATCGCCTTAGCCGTTTATTTGCAAATTCGCGAACGACGCGGGTGGGTGAAGCGCCTCGGTTGGATCGCGCTGGGCGGAGTCATCGCGCAAGGCTTGCTCGGTGGTTTGACCGTCAAGTTAAATTTGCCGCTGGTAGTTTCCGCGGCGCACGCAACGCTGGCGCAATTATTCTTTCTCACTACGGTGAGTCTGGCGGTGTTTACTTCGCGCAAGTGGATCGAGCCGCCAATTGAAGTTCGCCAAGAGGCGCCGGGTGTGCCGTTACGGACGCTGTGTGTGTTCGCGCTGACTGTAATATTGGTTCAGCTTGTTTTAGGCGCGACGCTGCGGCACTCGGCGACCTGGGACCAAACGCTGCCGGCGGGTTTGCTTCTGGGCCATATAGCGGGGGCGATTATCGTAACGCTAGTGCTGGGAGCAACCATCGCGACGGTGCTGACGCGATATCGGGCTGAGAATTATTTGACGCGGCCCGCGCTGATCGCCGCCGGTCTGTTGCTAGTGCAACTTGTGTTGGGAATCACGGCGTACATCGCGCGCGCGGCGTCGCCGAGCGATCCGCAACCGTTGAATCCGATGATTTGGGTGACGGTCGCGCACGTTGCCTGTGGCGCGCTGGTTTTTGCGGCCACGATCGTTTTGACGTTGAGGGCATTCCGAATCTTGAAAGTTGAGCGCGGGGCTTACGCGTTAGCGGCGGCTTAGATCGAACCAGCCAGACGAATTGGCAAGCTTATTATTTCTGGGGTAGGAAAACTAAAGTCTTGATGGAGACTGAGACAATCGAATTGCATCCGACGCTCGCGCGCGAGGCAGTTCTACCTGCGTCCGGGCGGCGAGCGAAAGTGTCGGCCTACGTCGAACTCACCAAACCACGGATAACATTCCTGATTGTGCTGACGTCGGCTGCGGGATTTTGTCTGGGCTCACGCGGTGCCGTCGATTACTTACTGCTGACGCATGCGATGATCGGTATTGCTCTGCTCTCGTCAGGTCTGGCCACGATTAATCAATTCATGGAACGCGACCTCGACGCGTTGATGCACCGGACCGAAAAGCGTCCGCTTCCCACCGGCAGGTTGCTGCCGTTCGAAGCTATTTGGTTCGGCCTGGCCCTGATTCTCACCGCGGAAGTCTATCTGGCCTCGCTTGTGAATTTACTGACGGCGGGGCTCGGTTTGACGATCATTGTCGGGTATCTATTGCTCTACACGCCTTTGAAAACGCGCACGACGCTCTGTACCGCAGTGGGCGCTTTCCCTGGCGCGATGCCGCCCTTGATTGGGTGGGCAGCAGCGCGTGGGCAAGTCGGCATCGAGGCGTGGGTGTTGTTTGCGATTTTGTTTCTGTGGCAGTTTCCTCATTTCCTGGCAATCGCGTGGATGTATCGCGAAGATTACGGCCGCGCCGGCATCCGCATGCTTCCGGTCGTCGAGCCTGAAGGCCGCGTGACCGGACAGCAAATTGTGGCCTTCACAATCATGCTGTTGCCGGTCAGTCTGCTTCCCGCTTTGATGGGGATTTCGGGAAGAGTTTACCTGATCTCGGCGATCGCGCTGGGCCTGCTGTTTCTCGTCAGCAGCGTGCGCGCGGCGCTTTCGAAATCGAATCAGCACGCGCGGCAGCTCCTGCTCGCTTCCGTGCTGTACCTTCCGCTGTTGTTTGGGGTCATGGTCTTGAATCGGTGAATGTCCGACAAACTTCAGTTTGTCGCTTCCATAATTGAGAAGGCTCTTATGCAGACAACGACAAACTGAAGTTTGTCGGACAGTTATTTAGAAGGAGATAACTTGATGGGACGCCTCCTGGGAATAGCAATCTGGCTAATCACGATCGCCTCGGTCTGGATGTTTGTCAGCGGGCGCTGGTGGTTTCCGCAGTCAATTTCGGAACACGGTCCGCGGATCGACAGCCAGTTCATGATCACGATTATTGTGGTGGGCGTGGCCTTCGCCTCAGCCCAGATTGGTCTGGGCTGGGTCGTTTGGAAGTACCGCGACACAGCCAGCAAACAGCGTGCGACCTACTCGCACGGCAACAACCGTCTGGAGATTGTGTGGACTTTGGTGACCGCGGTGATCTTCATCAGTCTCGGCATTATGGGCCAGCGCGTTTGGGCGTCGCTGCACTTGCACTCGGCGCCGCCCGGGTCTTACCAGGTTCGAGTTGTCGCGCAGCAATTCAGTTGGAATTTTCACTATGCGGGAAAAGACAACGTCTTTGGCCGAACCGACCCGAAACTAATCGACGATTCGTCGCTGAATTACGTCGGCCTCGATGACGCCGATCCTAACGCCAAGGACGATTCAGTCGTGCCTACGCTGGCGATTCCGGTCAATCGTCCGGTCGAACTAATCCTGATGTCGAAGGACGTGACGCATAGTTTTTGGGTGCCGCAACTGCGATTCAAGCAGGACCTGGTACCGGGTATGGCGATCCGCGTGCACTTCACCGCAAACAAGATTGGGAAATACGAACTCGCTTGCGCCGAGCTTTGCGGCATGAATCACTACAAGATGAAGTCCTACATGCTGGTCTTGCCTGAGAATGAATTCAATGAGTTGGTGGCAATGCCGCAGGCAAAGTTTCAGGCGCGCAAGGACGAGCTGCTTAGCAAGTATCAGCTTCCGCAATACTAAGTTCCGGGAATTTGCTCCGAACCCAGAGGAGAGAAACGATGGCAGAAGCAACGCATGAGGTAGTCCATCGGCATGAAGCGCCGAAGAGCTTCATTCGCAAATACATCTTCAGTCTCGATCACAAAGTGATCGGCATCCAGTACATCCTTCTGGCGCTGAGTGCGGTCGTGGTCGGGATGTTGATGTCGATTCTGATGCGCGTGAACCTGAGCTGGCCGGGAACGCACATCAAGATTATGGAGACGTTGTTTCCGACCGGCGCGCCGGGTGGCGTGATGTCGCCGGAGTTCTATCTGTCGTTGGTGACGATGCACGGAACGATCATGGTCTTTTTCGTGCTAACCACTGCGCCACAGGGTGGATTCGGCAACTACTTTTTGCCGATTCAAATCGGCGCGGAAGACATGGCCTTTCCGACTCTCAACATGTTGTCGTTCTGGGTGACCTTTGTCGGATTCATCGTACTGCTGTCCGCGATCTTTGCCGAAGGTAACGCGACGGTGGGTGCATGGTTTTCAAAGCTGGGTGAATCATTTGCCGCCGGCAGCGGCACGGTCGGGCCGATCGGTGGCTGGACCGGGTACCCGCCCCTGAGCGGGCTGGGAAAGGTCGCCGGACCCGGACAGGGCGCCGGCGTTAATCTGTGGGTTATCAGCATCGCGATCTTTTGCGTCGGCTCTCTGTTGGGCGCGCTGAATTTCATCACTACTCTGCTGAACATGCGCACTCGCGGAATGTCCATGATGCGTATGCCCCTGACCTGCTGGGCTTGGTTTACGACGGCGATCTTGGCGCTGCTTTCGTTTCCAGTGTTGCTCGGCGGCGGCATTCTCTTGCTGCTTGATCGAATCGCGGGCACGAGCTTCTTCATTCCCGGAAACTTGTATGTGAGTGGCGCGTTGCAACCATTGCACAATGGGGGCTCGCCGCTTCTGTGGCAGCATCTGTTTTGGTTCTTTGGCCACCCGGAGGTTTACATCGCAATTCTGCCGGGCATGGGCGCAACTTCGCATATTCTGTCGACGTTTGCGCGCAAGCCGATCTTTGGCTATCGCGCGATGGTCTTTGCTATTTTCGCGATTGGCGGGCTGGGCTTCTTTGTCTGGGGCCATCACATGTTCATCAGCGGCATGAGTCCCTACTCAGCCATCGCCTTCTCGGTGCTGACGCTTTCGATTGGCGTGCCCTCGGCGATTAAGACGTTCAACTGGCTCGGCACCCTGTGGGGAGCGAGGATTCGCTTTACGACGCCAATGCTCTTTGCGCTGGGGTTCGTTTCGCTGTTCGTGGCCGGTGGCATCACTGGCTTGGTTCTGGGCCAAACGTCGCTCGACTTTTTCTTTCACGACACCTATTTCGTTACCGCCCACTTCCATCTGGTGATGGGCGTCGCGTCGATCTTCGGAATGTTCGCGGCGACGTACTTCTGGTTTCCGAAGATGTTTGGCCGCATGATGAGCGAATCCTTAGGCAAGTTTCACTTCTGGATCACCTTCATCGGCGTTTATGCGATCTTCGTTCCGTTCCACGCGATGGGGATGCTGGGCATGCCGCGTCGTTATGCGAACTATGGCGAGTATGAGTTTCTGAAGAACTCGCGGTCGCTGGTCATGTTTGTGACGGTGGCTGCGATCATCACGGTCTCAGTGCAGATCGTTTTCTACTTTAACTTTTTCTGGAGCATGTTCAAGGGCAAGAAGGCCACGGACAATCCCTGGGAGGCAACGACCTTGGAATGGGTGATACCGTCGCCGCCGCCGCACGATAATTTCGCGGGACACGTCCCCACGGTTTACCACGGGCCATATGAATTTTCAGTGCCCGGCGCGGCGAATGATTACATCATGCAGACCGAGCCGGAAGGCGCGAGCTGATTCAAGCAAAGGCCAATGACCGAGGAGTGTTTCTTAAGTATTTATGTCAGCAGCAGCAGTTACAGAAAAGCCGGTATCGGTCGCTTACGGTAACCGTTATCGCATCGGCGCCTGGCTGGCGATTGCCAGCATCCTGATGCTGTTTACGGCGCTGGTCAGTTCGTACATTGTGCGGTCGGCTTCGAGCAATGATTGGGTGCCGATCGGAATGCCGAGAGTGCTTTGGCTGAGCACGTCGCTAATTCTGATCAGCAGCGTGACGATCGAAATCTCGCGCCGATCTTTGAAAGCCTTGGATGACGCAGGCTATGGACGCTGGTTGATCGTGACCGTCGTCCTGGGTCTTGGCTTTCTGGGTTCACAGCTCATAGCTTGGCGGCAACTGGCGCGGCAGGGTGTTTACATCGCCACGAACCCGCACAGTTCTTTCTATTATCTGTTTACGGCAGCGCACGGGCTGCACTTACTTGGCGGCCTGGTGGCTTTGGGTTATCTGGTGCTGCGCACGACAAAGAAGCGCGACACTGTTGACGGCGAACTGCGGCGGGTCGGGGCTGCGGGCGCGGCGACTATCTATTGGCATTTCATGGACGGGCTCTGGATCGGCTTGTTCTTACTCTTGTTCTTTTGGAAGTAGTACAGACTTCAGTCTGTGTTGCATTTTTGGTTCGCTCAAAAACGCAAACTAAAGTTTACGCTACTTTGGAGGTGAATGGTGGCAACTGAAGCACAGGCTATTGCAAGCGACTGGGGCGGCGGCGTCCATCCCTATCGAGTGGGTCACAGAAAGTTGGGCATGTGGCTCTTTATCATGTCCGACTCGCTGACGTTTTCGGCGCTGTTGATTGCTTACGCCTACGTGCGCGCGTCAAACGTGTGGCCGACGCCGTTTCCGTTTTCGCCGAGTATCGTTTTCTCTTCGGTGATGACGCTGGTGCTTTTGTCTTCCAGTCTGACCATGGTGATGGCTGTATCAGCGTCGTCGCGCGGACAGAAGTCAGCGGCCCGAACCTGGATCCTACTCACCGCGCTGCTCGGGGTGACCTTCATCGTTCTGCACTCGCTTGAGTGGCGGCACCTTTACATGGAAGGGTTGCGGCCCTTCGCGATACCGGCAGAGTGGGCAGCGAAGTGGCCGGGCGCGACCCCGCTGTTCGGCGCGACTTTTTTTGGCATCACCGGCCTGCACATGTTTCACGTCTTCACCGGCTGCATCTATCTGTTGGTGGTCGCCGGGCGCGTCAATAAGCTAAATCACGAAGACGTCGAGATCAGCGGCCTCTACTGGCACTTCGTCGATCTCGTGTGGATGTTTGTGTTTCCGATGATCTATCTGCTTTCAATCAATATGGGCAAGTAGCGATTCGTGAGTGGCGAAGAATGGTCTCGACGAAGCATTGGAGGACAAGATGAGCGCACATACAAGCGACGATGACGCGCACTTTGCAGGCAGCAATCGTCTGTTCATTTCCGTCTGGGTGTGGCTGTTGGCCTTGACTGGTTTCGAAGTATTCCTCGGCTATAAGCAGGTGCCGGTAGTCTATATGCTGGTAATTCTCATGGGCGTTTCCCTCATCAAGGCGGCGCTGATCATAGCCTACTTCATGCACCTAAGATTCGAGCGGTTGAACCTCGTCCTGACAATTATCCCAGCGTTGGTCATCTGCATCTGCCTTATGCTGCTGGTGTTTTTCCCGGACAGTTTTAGGGCAAAGGACTTGCGCTCGACTGGACCTCCGCCGGCAGCAGCCCCGGCAGAAAGCCGCTGACCAGGCGAAATGCGAAGTATCAACGCAAAGCAGGTATGGCGTTACGTCGTGGCGGCGCTGGTGGTCGCTTCGGCGGCCCTGCTGTTGTGTGAACCAACCATGGCGCAGTGCGCAATGTGTCGAGCTTCGCTTACGAATAACTCCGCGTTCGCTAAGAATTTGAACATTGGGGTGCTGGTGCTGTTGGTACCGCCGGTTTCGATCTTCTGCACGATTTTCATCCTGGCTATTCGACATCGCCGGGCCAGTTGATTGCCATGGATGATGCAACCGAGTTGTTGAATGTAATCGACGTGGATCGGCGAACGACGCGAGGGCGTTCGTGCCCGCGATGTGGCGGAAAGATAATTCCTTCGGAACGCGCGGTTTATCAAAACACCGCTGACCCGAGCGCGGTGTTTCCGATCTGGCAATGCGAGCGCTGCGGATATGAAGAGCTTTCCGAGAAACCGCCAGCGCCGGTGAAGAAGCACTGAAGATTGGAAAGCGTCCATTGAATGACCATGGTAGCAAGCACAGAGGTTAGCGGAATGAAGCGCGAAGAAACTCTCTTGAATCTGGTTTGCCTCGTTGTGGCTGGCGGCTTTCTGGTGCTGGTCGCGTACAACCTCTTTGCCGCGGGCAGCATTATCTCTACCGATGGTCTGTTCATGATTGTCGTGCCGTTGGTTTTGGCTTTGCCCTTTATGCTCGTGCCGGTCGGCAAGGTCGTTGCCGGCCGCCTCGAGATGCGCGCGAGCAAGAGTGGCAAGGCGCCGCCGCGACAAGTCACTTCCGGCAGTTCATCAATCAACGCCGGCACGCCCGCGCTAAAGAGTGCGCCGGCGCTGAGGGATGCCAAAGGCCGTGCGATGCCGCCCGATGTGAATCGAATGGTGGCTGAGATGAATAGGACAGAAGGCAGTAAGCAGTAGGCAGTAGGCAGTAGGCAGTAGGTAGTAGGTAGTAGGCAGGAAGCGATAAGCCGTACCAGCATTTTTGTCAATGACTGATTTCTTTTCGATCCTACCGCATCTGAACGCGACCCTCAATGCCTCAAGCTTTGTCCTCCTTTCCAGCGGCTATTATTTCATCCGACGAAAGAAAGTCTCGGCGCATCGCAACTGCCAGATAGCTGCGCTCACCGCCTCGGTCCTATTTCTGATTTCATACCTCGTCTATCATTCGCACCATGGAGTAACGAAGTTCGCAGGGCAGGGAATTGTGCGCCCGGTGTATTTCACGATTCTCTTTACTCACACTGTCCTGGCTGCCGTGATCGTTCCGTTTGTGATCGTAACTGTCCGGCGCGCGAAGCGAAGAGACTTTCAGCGACACCGGAGCATAGCGCGCTGGACACTGCCGATGTGGCTTTACGTCTCGATCACTGGAGTGATTGTTTACTTGATGCTGTATCACCTCTATCCTTCGCATTGACTTCCACATAATCAGCCGCGGATGAACGCGGATTCACACAGATAGATCTTTGCGTTTTGTTTCGATCTGCGTCTATCTGCGTAGATCTGCGGCTGCCTTGATTCGTTCGTTCGAGTTCTCTGTGGTTAAATGTCGAATGAAAAATGGAAAATGAGAAATGGAAAATCATTCGGTGAATCCAAGCGGGGCGAACCCTCAAGTTAGGCCAAGGCGGCCGTCAAACATCTGGCTGATCATCGTCGCGGCACTCTTCATCATCGTCCCGTTTCTGACCTGGTACCTGACCTGGTTTGGCCGCGACCTTTCGGATCAGGACATCGCGAAGTACCTCGCCGACGAAAAGAACCCGCGTCACATTCAGCACGCGCTCTCGCAAATCGAAACCAGAATCGAGAAGGGCGACGCTGGAGTAAAGAAGTTCTATCCGCAGATCGTCACCGCTGCGAAGAGTCCGACCGCCGAGATCAGAAAAGAAGCTGCCTGGGTGATGGGCCAGGACAACAGCTCGGCTGAGTTTCATCAGGCGCTCGCTGGCTTGCTCGACGACCCGGAGCCTCTCGTGCGGCGCAACGCGGCGCTGCAACTGGTTCGCTTCGGCGACGCCGCCGGTCGGCCAGAGTTGCGCGCGATGTTGCAATTCTACGATGTCCGCTCGCCGATGGCCGGCAGTCTGGTCAGTCTGTTGTCCGAAGGCGCGCAGGTAAAAGCCGGCGGCTTGCTCGGCAGGATCAGGGATCTGTCAGGCAACGTTCAGGAATTTCGTTCTCCTTTGGATGGCACGATCGGTAAGATTGTGGTCAAAGAAGGCGAACAGGTGGCGGCAGCGCGGACCGTCTTGTGGCTAACACCCGATCGCGCAACCATCAATGATGGGTTGCGGGCGCTGGCTTACGTTGGAACCAGGGAAGATCTTCCGGTTATTAGGACGGTTTCTGAGGGAGCCGCAACCAGCGATGCCGACCTCAAGCAGCAAGCCGCAGTTACGACAAAGGCTATTGAGACTCGCGCGAAGAATTAGATTGGTCGTCAATCGCCCGCTAATGCAGGCGTTTCTCCGGGGATCGCGGACGGTGGAGGTGGCAAATCAGGCAAAGCGATGCCGTGCATCGCTTCCCAATTATCGGTGGGGATCATTTCAATCGCATCCCAGGGACAGCCATCCAGAAAAGCGCCATCCGGTCCTTTGCTGATGCATTTCTGGCAACCGATGCAGAGGTAAGGATCGACTTCGATACGTCCAAACGGCGGGTGATCTTCGTCGGGCACCCAGAACATGCAAGCGTCGATCGGACAATACTCAATGCACGCCGGCGAACCCGCGCAGCCAGTGCAGCAGTCAGTCGTGATCGCGAGTATTCGAGGCTTTTTCTTGCGCGCGGCCTTGCCGTCGCCGACTGACATGGGCCAGTGCTTGTCTACTATGTCGAACACTTGCTGCTCCTCAATGAATTCCGTGTGGCGTTATCCGATCGCTGATAAGTTAGCACAGCCCTTCCGTTTCACTCAACGGGTCTGGTGAGCCGATGCCCAAGGACTCTAGCGCTTCTCTTTGGGAGGGCAATCACATGAATGGATCACTTGATTTGTATTTCCTTGCTTTACTGAAGTACGAACGAGAGGTGTTTGCAACCCGCAGGGTTGTCAGAAAGTAGCCGGAGGTCGGAGCGCAGCGCAGACCTCCGGTTAGCTGTTTGTTTTGCGCGCACCCTGAAGGGGTGCTAGATAGATATTGTTCACTGTAGATAGAAAACGTCTAGCACCCTTTCAGGGTGCGGACGTAGGATGGAATCGCCTTCCGGTGGTCTGCGACCACCGGCTACTTTCTCGCAGCCCTCCGGGCTGCCGGGCTCAGCTTGTACGCTTGCCTTTCGTTTGGCTATCGGCAAGGATACGAGCGCCACGTTACCCGAGGGCGACGCACCACGAGTGAAGGAAACTCTGCTGAACATTGCGATCGCCCTGGCGATTCTGGTTGGTAGCTATGCGATCATGCACTTCTTCGCGCGCGCGATGTACATTCGCTGCCCCTCATGTCACACGCTTAACGCGAGGCGACGGACACAGTGTAGAAGTTGTGGGGCTACGCTGTAAAGAATCACAGACTAAAAGGAAACTCTGCTCATGTGAACGTCAAGAACATTTCAGCAAAGTCCCGTAGGGCGAAATATTTGTAGTACCGTGAGCGTGTCTAGCTTCAAAGCTCCGTCAGGAGCGACATCACCGTTTCTGCCGCCCATAAATGGGCTGAACAAATTCATTTGCTCATCTTCTTCTATAGATATTTCGTCCCTACGGGACTGCCCGGCTCGAAACCAATTGGACTCAAGTGTCCGTGCTTTCTCTTCCCGAGTCACTTAATCAGAGCTTCCTGACGTCTATGCTACGACTAGTGGCCGAACGCTTCAGGGTGCTCAGCCAGTTCACGCACTGCGCGGCTCCGTCCGCGCCGCGTCACCACCAACACCCCAGCGAAAATCAATATTGACGCGACGGCGGCGCGCCAACTCAACCTCTCACCCAGCAGCAGCGGCGCCAGCACGAATGCAATCAAGGGCTGCAGATAGATGTAAACGGCGACGGTGCTGGGCGGCACGCGCGCCAGCGCCCACGCATTCAGATAGTACGCGCCTACCGTGGGCACTAAGATAATGAACAGAATCTTCGCCCATACGGCGGTGGATATGTTCGCAAGGGAAACGTGCGACAAGCTGTACACTCCCACCGGGGCAGTGGCGACTGTGGCCACGATGAAGATCCAAGTGATGACCGTGAGCGCGCTGTATCGCTTCACCAAATCCTTTGACACCGCAATGTAGGCGCCATAGCAGAGCGAGTTCGTTACGATCAGAAAGTCACCAGCGCGAGTCAGCGAAGAAAACTCGCCGCGCGTTGGCCCGATCAGGTAGATGACACCGCTGGCGGCGAGCGCGATGCCGACCATGCGCCTGAGCGTGGCGCGATCAGTCCGCAAAAGTATTCCTACCAGAAGTGTGAAAACCGGAATCGTCGTACTCAACAGCGTCGAGTTAATTGCGGTCGTCAGCGACAGGCCCTTCACGTAGAGCCACTGATTCAAGACGAGCCCGAGCAAGCTAGACACTATCAGTAAGGACCAGTCTCGTCTTTGGATTCGCCCCACTCCGCGGGTTATTCTGCCGATGACCATGAATGCCAGTGCCGCGCCGGCAACCCGCAGTCCGACCAGCCCTGTGCTGGGGACCGTTCGCAAAACGATCTTCCCAACGATGGGCCACGTGCCGAACATTATTTGTACGCCGATGAGGGCGAGATGAGGCGCCGTGCCTGAAGTGCGAACGCGGCTGACGGCCCTGTGCGTTGATTTGCTCACAAAGGTCTTCGAAGTACAGGCACAAAAAAGATCGGGCCACGTCCCGATCTCGGTTTCAAAGGGTTGTCGGAACAGATTCCTATTGACTCAGAAACAAGTAAACCGGGTTCTCAAGTATCTGCTTGAGTGTTTGCAGGAACTGCGCGCCGACCGCGCCATCCACGACTCGATGATCGCACGACATCGTTACGCGCATCCTCTGACGAATGGCAATCTGCCCTTCGTGCGCGACTGGCTTTGGCGTCATCGCGCCGATGGCCAGGATTGCCCCCTCGGGCGGATTGATCACCGCGGTGAACTCGTCGATGCCGAACATACCGAGGTTGCTGATGGAAAAACTTGCGCCTGTATATTCTTCAGGCTTCAGCTTGCGCGAACGCGCGCGGGTCGCCAACTCACGAACCTCGGCGGCGATTTCGAGCACGCCCTTCAACTCTGCCGAACGCACGATCGGCGTAATCAACCCATTCTCGGTCGCGACCGCAATGGCGAGGTCGGCGTGGTCATAGTATCGAACCGTCTTGTCCTGGAAAGACGCGTTGACCTGCGGATGTTGTATCAACGCGGCGGCAACTACCTTGGTGATGATGTCGTTGATGCTGAGCTTGGTGTCGGGATACAGCTCGTTAATCGAAGCGCGCAGATCTGCGGCGCGCTCCATGTCTATTTCGCTGGTAAGAAAGAAATGCGGCACCGGGCCGAGCGACGTTACGAGGCGCCGGGCAATCGTGCGCCGCATTTCGCTCAGCGGTTCATCGTGGAACGATGAAGGGCCATAGACCGCTGCGGGTGAATGGGGCGCGGCGGCGATCGGTCTTAGTCGCGGAGCACCTTTGGCCGGCGCGCCCTTCGCGCCAAGCGCGGCTTCGACGTCGCGCTTAACAACGCGGCCGCCGGGCCCGCTGCCCTGAATGGATCTGAGATTGATTCCCGCGTCCGCGGCCATGCGCGCCGCGATTGGTGAGATCAGTTGCCGCACACCATCCTGGGAGAAAGCGGACGGCTTCCCACCAGTCGGCACCGAAGTGTGCGATGTCGTCGCTTGCGGCGCAGGCTCTTCAGTCTTGCTTGCTGCCACCGGCACAGCTTTCGCGGAGCCCGAAACTGATGTAAGCAGGGCGGAGATGTCTTCATCGGCGGTGCCGATGATCGCAATAGCTTGACCGAGGGGTGCGCTTTCACCTTCGCGGATCAGAATCTTGCGCAGCACGCCGTTCGATAGCGCCTGCATCTCCATGGTCGCTTTGTCGGTATCGATTTCGGCGAGCGGTTCGCCCATCGAAACTTTGTCGCCCTCTTTCTTTAGCCACCGAGAGAGTTGTCCCTCTTCCATCGTCGGCGAAAGTTTGGGCATGACGACTTGGGTTGCCATAATCAGTAAGCAGTGGGCAGTAAGCAGTGAGCAGCCATCTAGATGTAAGAGACTTCCTTCACTGCGGCGACAATTTGTTCAAAGCCCGGAATCGCCAGTCGCTCAAGGTTCTTTGCGTAAGGCATGGGTACGTCTGCGCCCGATACCCGCTTTACCGGGGCGTCGAGATAATCGAAAGCGCGCTCGTTGATCTCAGCGCTGATTTCCGCGCCAACGCCACAGAAAGGATGCGACTCTTCCGCCACCACGACGCGATTTGTCTTCTTCACGGATTCGATAATCGTGCCGATGTCCAGCGGTCTTATGGTGCGGGGATCGATCACTTCGCACGACACGCCGACTTTCGCGAGTTCCTCGGCGGCCTTCAGCGCGGCGGGAACCATCAAAGACCGCGCGACGATCGTAGCATCAGTCCCTTCACGTTTTACGTCGGCGACGCCGAGCGGGATCGTGAAGTCCTTGTCTTCCGGCACTTCGCCCTTCATCCCGTACATGCGTTCCTGTTCGATGAAGACTACCGGATCGTCATCGCGAATCGCGCTCTTCAGAAGTCCCTTTGCATCTGCCGGAGTCGAAGGCATGACGACTTTCAGGCCAGGGAAGTACGCGTACCACGATTCCAGCGCCTGCGAATGCTGGGATGAAACCTGATAAGCCGAGCCGCCTGGTCCGCGAAACACAATCGGAATCTTGAACTGGCCGGCTGACATATAAAGCATCTTGGCTGCGGAGTTAATGATCTGATCGGTCGCCAGGATCGAAAAGTTGAAAGTCATGAACTCCACGATCGGCCGGAGGCCGGCCATCGCGGCGCCGACGCCAAGACCGGCGAATCCCAATTCGGTAATCGGCGTGTCGATGACTCGCTTTGGTCCAAACTCTTCCAGCAAGCCGCGGGTGACCTTGTACGCGCCCTGATATTCGGCGACTTCTTCGCCCATCAGAAACACGTCCGGGTCGCGCGCTAACTCTTCGCGCAAGGCCAGGTTCAACGCATCTCGCATGGTCATTACAGCCATCAGTCAATCCTCAGCTTGATGCAAATCACGAATTCGCGTAGACGTTCGTATACAACTCTTTTGGATCAGGTTCAGGACTGTCTTCAGCAAACCGCAAAGCTTGCTCGATCTGTTCTTTGATCTCGCTTTCCATGTCGGACAGATCGCTATCAGTAAGAATTTTGTCTTCCTTCAGCCTCGCCGTGAAGAGCTTGATCGGATCGCGCTCCTGATATTTCTCGATCTCGGCGCGAGTACGATAGTTGCCGGGGTCGGACATCGAATGACCCATATAGCGATAGGTGCGGGCTTCGAGCAGCGTGGGCAGCGATTCATTACGCGCGCGCTCGACGGCGCGCTGGGTCGCGCGTCGCATCGCCATCACGTCCATGCCATCCACAAATTCCGAAGCCAGGTCGTATGCTGAGGCTTTCTCGGCAACGTTGTGCGACGACATGGCGCGCTCTAACGAAGTTCCCATCCCGTATCTATTGTTCTCGCAAATGTAGATGCATGGCAGCTTCCACAATTGCGCGAGATTCAGCGACTCGTGAAAGGCTCCCTGATTGACAGCGGCTTCGCCAAAGTAGCAGAGCGTCACTTGATCGGTCTCTTTGTATTTCGAGGCAAAGGCGACTCCCGTCGCTAACGGAATCTGGCCGCCGACAATCGCATGGCCACCGAGAAAGCCGACGCTCTTATCAAACAAGTGCATCGAGCCGCCCTTGCCGCTGGAGCAGCCACCCGCCTTGCCGAACAGTTCGGCCATTACCGCATCGGCGGGAATGCCCTTCGCGAGCGCATGACCGTGCTCGCGATAGCTGGTAATCACATAGTCGTCCCGGCGCACCGCGGAGATCGAGCCGACGGCAACCGCTTCCTGACCAATGTACAAATGACAAAAGCCACCAATCTTGCCAAGGCTATAGGATTCCGCGGACTTCTCTTCGAAGCGCCGAATCAAGAGCATTTGCCGAAGTAGATCAACCAACGTCTGGCGATCTTCTTGAGGGTTCGCCGCTGGCGAAGCTCGAAGCGGGTTGGATGTGTCTGCTCGCTCAGACGCGGCGTCGATGACCCCAGTTGCGCTGGCACTGAGTCTGCGGCTGCGGTCCGTAGTCTGGCTGCTCATTGAGAAATGGTATGTCCGACTAGTGAATCGGCCAGCGTATCGCTGGCCTCTAAAGGGTTACTAGAATTAACCGGCTGATTATACGCGAGAGCAACGGCGAGACAAAACCGGCCACAGAAAAGCGCGCCCGACAAAGCCCGGCGCGCCCTGATTGTGCTGGTGAAAATGGCTTAGGTGTAATGGTCGATTCTCGCCGGCGTCGGCATGGTCGACAAGTTCAGAAGGTTCTTGCGCGTATGTTTGTCGCGCTGCATGTTCCGGGCTGCGGTGGCCAGCAGTTCTTCGGTTGTCTCGCCGTTCACCGGGAACGAGGCAACGCCGATGCTGATTGTCACTGATACACTCTTACCCGTCCGGACAGAGAACTTGTGCGCCGCAACAGCCTGGCGAATTCTTTCTCCGACCATTTCGGACATCGTCTGAGAAGCCATCGGCATGATCGCCACGAATTCGTCGCCCGCATACCGGGAGAGAATATCCATCTGGCGCAGCTCTTTGCGAATGACCCGAGCTACGCTGGCCAACAGGCGATCGCCAATCGCATGTCCCCACTGGTCGTTGATTTTCTTAAAGTCGTCGACGTCCATGCTGATCAAGGACAGCGCTTCGCGATTAAGCCGTTGGCACTCCGCCAGCCTCTGTTCGAGCATCATGTAGAAGCCGCGGGCGTTGGGCAACTCGGTAAGCTGGTCGGTGAGCGCGCTCTCTTTGGTCTTTTCGAACGTGATCGCATTGTTCAGGGCAGAGGCAGCATGCTGAGCGACCGACTCAAGCAAGCGTACGTGTTCCGTAGTGTAGGAAGTGCGGCCCTTTGAATAGAGCGTGATCGCTCCAAAGGCCCCGTCTTCTCGGATCAGCGGCGAGACCAGGACTCCACGGTAAGTATGCGAAATGTCTTCTGGCAGTCCGGCGAGATCGAGTTCCGGCGACGCGTTACACATTGAGCGAGAGTTTGCTATCACCCAACCGGTGATTCCGTCACCGACGCTGATGCGACGCCGCGAGAACATGTCCGCATGGTCGCCAACTACGTGGATCGCGATGGCCTTACCCGACCGATCGTCGACAATGAAGATTATGCAGGTATCGAACGGCACGATCGCTCGCAGCTTGTTCGAGACGAGCGTGACCGTGTCATTCATGTTTAGGGACGAGCCGATTGTCTGGGCGATTTCATGCAGTGCAAAAACCTCGCGCTGGGCCTGGGTGATCGAGCGAAAACCAGTGGCGCCGTCCGGAGTACCCATCACGTCCGAAGCCAAACCGGCATCCGGCCGCGCACTCGTAAGGAGATCGATATTCTCGGAAGCAACCTGCTCCCCAATATCTTGTTGATCGATCAGGGCGTCGAATGCGGTTACGTGCTTGGTGAACAGGTCGACCAGCCGCGGATCGAACGAGGTCGCCGCCATTTTCTGGAGCAGAGCCAACGAGTCCTCGCGCTTCATGCCCTTGCGGTAAGGACGGTCGCAGCGGGTCGCGTCGTAAAAGTCTACGACCGAGATAATGCGGGCCACCAGTGGAATCTTTTCGGCGCAAAGCCCCTTCGGATAACCGCTGCCATCCCACTTTTCGTGGTGGTACCGAACGATGTCCTCGACTGGATAAGGGAAGTTTACGCGCTTGAGAATGTCTCCCCCCACGGTCGGATGAATCTTCATCTTGGCGAACTCGGATTCGGTGAGCTTGCCCGGTTTGTTAAGAATGTACTCCGGCACAGCGAGCTTGCCGATGTCGTGCAGCAGCGCGCCGGCCACCAGGGCTCGCACCTCGGGGTCGCTCACTTTGAGAAGTTTTCCCATCTCGGTCGCGTAGATTTGAGTGCGCCGGACGTGACCGTGAGTAGTCTGGTCTTTGGCATCGATCGCGATGGCCAGCGACTCGATCGTATTCATGTGAAGATCCGCGATCTCCTCAACGTATCGGACCTGTTCAGCCTGGGCTCGGGTCACTTCGGTAAGGCGCTTTTCATTGAAGCGATACAAGAGATGTACCAGCGCGACAATCAAGATGCCGACAAAGAAGAAGGGAACTCCGGCTCCGTGGATGGCCGCGTAGAAGAGGGCCGCTGCCGTCACGTTTCCAACCTGTGTGATCAGCGTCCAGACCAAACTCTCCTGGGATACGACGACGCGCGGTTTGCCGGCAAAAAATGAATTGAAGGCGACCGTGCCGAAGGTGCTCAATGCGTATTGAACGATGCCGAAAACGCAGAGCGGGAATAGAAGCAGGTCGAGAACCAACCCGCGCTCGTTGGCATCAAGCATGCCGCCGGCCAGCGCCACTACCATGGCTCTGTAAACCAACGATGCCGCAAACGTTGAAATGATGGTAGTGCCGACGGCGAACAGAGCTGGCCAGCGCTTGCCAAAATATCCCGTCGAGACCACTCCGACCAGCGTCGCCAAAACGATTGGTGGTCCAAAATTGTTTGCGGGCGCGAGCGTGTACATCATTACCGCGAGGAAGATAAATGCGTCGGCAACCGACTTGTGTGTCTGACTGCTGCCATCAACGTTGGTAACCGGAACGTTGAATCGACTGGAAATCAGAGTTAGAACTAGGAGACCTGCCAAGGCCAGCAAGCCACTCCAGCCGAGGATTGGCAACCGCAACGTCCAAAGGACGCCGAGGACGAGCAATCCCGTGCCGACAAGGGCGACACCGGCGATTAGTAAGAGACTCTTCCAGTTAATTTTTGACATCGACAATCGGCGGGGACGGCTAACTCAAACTGCGCAAGCCTAGCGAGAGAATCTAATCAAGATGTGAGAACGCGAGGTCGGCCGTTGGTAGCAGCTAGACATTGGCCAACATTGTTGGCACCAGCAAGAATAGCTAGGCTCAGGCCAAATAGTCAATGTATTTCTTCGTCGCGGCCCACCCAGGAACCTTGGATAGTCCCTTTTGTTGGGGCCAAGTCACGGACGGGCGGCCAGTTGGAGTGCAAAGTCGGCGGCTTGGGCTGCCGGAATTTGGCAGGTTCCGTCATGACAGACAAAACCGGTGGGTTGCGTAGCCTCAATTCGCCCTTCCAGAAACGGCACGAGCGCCGCGGCTCGTTCGGCGTCTGTGGTCGCGCAAGCAATGACTCGGTTTGGCAGATAGGTCTGCCAGAGAACGCGAACGAAAGCATTCGCGCCGGCATCGTTTCCCGCTCCCACAATCGCAATTTCCTTCGGCGACGAAAGATAGAAATCCAACGCACATAACGCCAAACCGAAAGCCGAGGGATACCGTTGGATCTGATCGGCGATAAGTCTGAGTACAGTCGTCGCGCGGCGGCGATAGTCGTTGTTACCGGTAAGGGAACTCAACCTCAGTAACGATAGCGCGGCGACGGAATTTCCCGAAGGAGTCGCGTTGTCTAGGAAGTCTTTGGAACGAACGATCAACTGCTCGTGACTTGTTCCAGTGAAGTAGAACGCTCCCTGCTCCTCATCCCAGAACTGATCGATCATCTTGTCGGCCAACTCGACGCTGGTTCTGAGCCAGACGAGATCGCCAGTCGCTTCGTAGAGACAAATGAGCCCGTCGATCAGACATGCGTAGTCTTCAAGATAAGCATTCAGTTTTGCCTCGCCGTCTTTGCAGGTTCGCAGCAGCAATCCATCTCGGCGCAGATGCGTCAGGAGAAACCGCGCATTCGCTTCGGCCACCTTGCGATAATCCGAGCGCTCAAGGATCGCAGACGCCTCGGCGAAGCTCGCCAGCATCAGTCCATTCCACGCCGCGAGAATCTTTTCGTCGCGATTAGGCTTAATGCGTTGCTCGCGCAGCGCGAATAGCTTTTCACGACCAGCGGCAATCACGGATTCAACGTGCGCGAGCGATACATCATGACGGCTGGCAGCCTCTTCTTGGGGGGCGGTGACGTGCAGGATGTTCTTGCCTTCAAAGTTTCCGACTTCCGTGACATTGAAGTAATCACAAAACAGTTTGCCGTCCGCGTTTCCCAGGGCGTCGATGATCTCTTGACGAGACCAAACGAAGAACTTGCCCTCGTAACCTTCTGAATCGGCGTCCTGGGTTGAATAGAAGCCGCCACCCGCATCGGTCATTTCGCGCAGGACGTAATCCAGCGTCTCTTCCGCGACGCGTCGGAAGAACTCATCCTTTGTCACCTGGTAAAGGTGCAAATAGAGGCGCGAAAGCAGAGCATTGTCGTAAAGCATCTTTTCGAAGTGCGGTACCAACCAGTGTGCGTCAACCGAGTATCGATGAAAACCGCCGCCGAGCTGATCATAAATTCCACCAGCGGCCATCTGGCGACAGGTGTGTTCGATCATCTCCAGCGTTTCGCTGTCCGCAGTGCGATGATGCATGTGCAGGAAAAACTCGAACACCATGGCAGGTGGAAATTTAGGCGCAGCTCCAAAGCCCCCGTTGGTCTGATCATAGTTCCTCGCGATGAGGCGATAAGCTGAGTTGAGAAGCTCCGTGGTCATCATCTCGCGCGAGGGCTCGGCGATGCCCATGCGTCTCAGTTCACCCAGCATCGTCAGTGCCGTGTGGGCCACTTGATCCGGCTGCGACTGAAAAGCCTCGGCGACGCTGGCCAGCACCCGCGGGAAACCGGCCATGTTATAGCGGTCTTCCGGCGGAAAATATGTTCCGGCATAGAACGGGACGCATTCGGGTGTGAGAAACATCGTCATCGGCCAGCCGCCATGTCCGGTCATCATCTGCACCGCGTTCATGTAAATCTGATCGAGGTCGGGGCGCTCTTCCCGATCGACTTTGATATTCACGAAGTTTTCGTTCATCAGCTTCGCGGTCGCTTCGTTCTCAAACGACTCGTGCTCCATCACATGACACCAGTGACACGCCGAGTAGCCGATGCTCAGCAGAATCGGCTTGTTCTCGGCGCGCGCTTTTGCAAGCGCCTCATCACTCCACGGATACCAATCGACGGGATTGTGTGCGTGCTGAAGAAGGTACGGACTGGTTTCGTTGATTAGGTTGTTAGTGTGTTTCGCTGTCACTCGGCTTCAGCCCTTGAACCAGTACCTGGTGTTCTTGGCCCACGTCGTGTTTGGATAGCGACGGTGGAGCAGATCGTAGGCAGCTTTCGACCAGCGTCCGGTTTCCTTGTCGGTGCAACCATAGCGGGTGGATCTCACTGCGAGGTGCAGGGCTTCGGGCGCGCGCGCGTCCATCGGATTCTTATCGGCCCATTCGATCGCGATCCGACAGAGATAGTTCGGCCCTGTGCCCAGGGCTTGCAGCGTTGCTGCTTGCCGCGTCGCGACTTGCTGAGATGACCGCAAGAACTCTGGCGCCGCGATAGGCGCCGCCTTCGGCTTATCTTCTTCGTCGCCTTGCCAGGTTTTCAAAGCTGTAGGCGGCTCGGCGCACCAGTAATTGTCTCGGTAACTATCGATCTCTTTTAGTTCTGTCGTTCGTCCGAGTCCAGCGCTGACATAAGGCCGCAGGCCGGGAAACTTCAGCGAAAGGAAAGCGGCGGCGAAGCGTCTGGCTTCCGGGGTAGCGCCGTTTTGGTAAGTAGCCAGAAAGGTTCTGGTCTCGGGATAAACATCCCCAAGTAGTTTCGCTATCGCATTGGCGCTCTCGCGTTCATCGAGCAGCGCGGCGCGCATGAACGAAGCCTGCGTGACATCGCGCCGCAAATTCGTGGACAGGGTTGTGCCTCGGGCGGCGTCCTTCATCACCGCGACCGGCATAGCCTGGTTAAAGACTTTCGCCGCATCCAGGTCGAAGAAAAGCTTCGATCCCTTCGCGGTCGAGTCAGCATCTTTTTCATCTTCCGGAATCTCGCGGCCATCCTCGTCAGCGCTAAAGCCCGCCGGCGCGCGTTGCGCGCTTTGCAAAAACTCTTCCAGGTTCTGGGCTAACATCATGCGCTGGCCGAGAAGCTGATTCAGCGCCGAAGGCGGCAGTGAAGAACGATTTTCGGATAGCAGTTTGTCGAGCAGCGTGCGCGCCTCGGCAACGCGCTTGCTCTCCGTGAGCAGCCTGACATGATGGAACGCGACCGACGCAAACGCCGGCGAACCGCGATCCACGCGTGCCGCGGCGCTCATCAGCGCGTCGAGCCCCGCTTGTTGTCCGCTCGCCTTCGTCATCGCCGCGACCAGCCAGGGCAGCGCGTGCGTCTTGTTCCATCGCTCCATTGAATGCGTCGCGGCGTCGGCCGAAGTGTCTTGAAACGTTGCCAGCCAGTCTGTCAATTCATCAGACCTCAAGCCCGCCGGAAAGGGATGCTTGGTCGCTGCGTCCTCTTCGTCGCCCGCGAACTTGTCGAATATTGCGGTGTAGTCCCAGACGGCTTGTTTGAAATCCGCGGCCGCGTCCTTCTGAATGATCTTGTGCGCGGGGGCCTGGCGCGGCTCTT